>Ga0181612_160301_pt1 | contig 15522 bp, 13 predicted proteins | sample HoacroProtozoa21_FD_119630 | JGI IMG/M metagenome (GOLD analysis project Ga0181612, IMG submission 119630) | Hoatzin crop microbial communities from Cojedes, Venezuel. Combined Assembly of Gp0051906, Gp0051904, Gp0051908 | reverse complement strand
TGCGGCTACCATACAGATAGGCACATAGCGAGGTCTTGCCAGCACCACTCTGAGCTTTCACCAGATAGTGCTTGCCCCTGTCAAGCGTCACATGCTGCAACCACACCTCGCTATGCACATCGTTGCGTTCAGCAAAGACTTGTGGTAAGCATGCTATCAACTCTACCCGCTCTAGCGACTCCATTCTCATCTCATTGGTCTCTTTATCACTTACATATATCCACACCTAAAAAGGGATTAGCTACTTGAGCGCTCAATCCCTCTTGATTGAAAGCCGATAGCTAGAGCGACTAGAATTCTCTCTTAGCAATCTCTTGCTGACGCTGATCAATCCATGCAGGAGAGATGAGTGCAGTGTCTCCTGTCACGGTTGAGGTCGTGTCGTGTCCCACAAAATGACCCTTATCATCTACCGTGAGCATATAATGATGGTCGATGCGGCCAAAGTTGCGATGATACGACTCATTGGCATCGGTCTCGTAGAACGTAATCCACTTGTGCACAGCCAATGCCGTGTCACCAACCACCTCAACACGCAACGTGTCACAACCCTTGCGCAACAGATTCTCGCTCACTTCGTCCCAATAGGAAAGATTCACGCCACTGCATTCGCCTAGCCATGTGAGGTCGAGGAGAGAGCCTGCAGCATCGGCACACACGATAAAGCTTGGTCGATTATCGCTACGCTCTAGTTGACCCATCAGCAACAAGTGACCATCTGGCAGTGAACGTGAGCCCCAAAGCCAAGGGTTGCAATACGCGGTGTCAATCGACATCCAACGCTCAAGACCCAGTGCAGTGTACTGCTCAGGTGAGAGAAGTTTCTTGGGCAACGCTTCACCATTGTCATCAAAGTTAAATGATGTGGGCAATGCCAATGAATCAACATCAATACCCAAGTTGGCTAGCCTCGATGTTGTCGGCTGGGTAGAACGCGTGTGGCAACCACCGAGCATAGCAGTAGCAGCTATCGCTGCCAATGCTCCTAGTATGTATTTTCTCGTTTTCATCACCGCAAAGATAACACTTTATTTTTCCCCACAAGCCAAAAGTGCATCACGCAACAAAAAATATTGGGCTCCGAGTGGTGGTTGGTCGGTAAAAAAAGCGTAACTTTGCTCTCGTATAGCATCAACAGAAACTCGCAAGAGACTAGATATGGAACTGAGAACTACGGTGCGCATGGCCGAAAATCGAGAATGGCTGCATCACAGCGATGGCGTGGTGCTACTAGGCTCGTGCTTCAGCGACAACATAGGCAGCAAGCTACAAGGAGCACTGATGCAAGCTATGGTGAACCCACTAGGCACCGTCTATAATCCAATGAGTCTGGCTAGTGGCTTGTCACGCCTGATGACCGCGACACCAATAGCAGGACAAGAGCTAGTGATGCAAGGTGGGCTATGGCATAGTTATGACTTTCACTCACGCTATTCACGGGCAAGCAAAGAGGCTGCCCTGCAGGTGATGAACGAGCGTATCGCTCACGGTCACGAAGCACTCAAATCGGCTCAACTGCTAACGATAACGCTAGGCACAGCAATGGTGTATCGCCTGCGCTCGACAGGTCAGGTGGTGAGCAACTGCCACAAGATGCCTCAGCACGAGTTTGCACGCTCTATGGCATCGGTGGACGAGATGGTTGTCACCCTCAATCAGGCTCTAGAACAGTTGCACACTTGGAATGCCCCATTGCGAGTGGTGGTGACTGTGAGCCCCATACGCCATGTGGCTGATGGGCTAGAAGTGAACTCATTGAGCAAGGCACGCCTGCGCGAGGTAGCTGCCACAATAGTGGATGCTCATAAGGAGTGGATAGACTATTTTCCTGCCTACGAAATCATGCTAGATGACTTGCGTGACTATCGGTTCTATGCTAGCGATATGGTGCATCTGAGCGATGTGGCAGTAGAGTATGTGTGGCAAGCCTTTCAGGCTACCTATCTCGACGACCGCAGTGCCCATGCTGTAGCGCGTTGTGAGCGAGTGTGGCGACGGCTCATGCACCGCCCCATCAACGAGCAAGGGCGCGAAGGGCGCGCACGTTTTGAAGCCGACACACGACAAGTGGTGACCAATCTAGTCAATGAGTATCCCTATTTGGCAAAAAATAGGCACCTAGAGGAATGGCTGCTATCATGCTAGATTGCTAGCACTACTATGAGAGAGCCTATCAACAAAGAACAGAAAAGCAACACGTCAATGAACTATTCGATTGCAGAAATTGCAGAAATCATCCCAGTCAAAACGGGACGCATCCTAGACGCAGAAGCCATTGTGAGCACGCTACTCACCGACTCGCGTTCGCTGACCTTGCCGCGCGAGACATTGTTTTTTGCGCTGACCACCCCCAACGATGATGGTCACAACTACATCCCCGAACTGATGGATCAAGGTGTGCGCAACTTTGTGGTAGCCGCGTCATATCATCCATTACCAGGATATGAGGGTGCCAATTACTTAGGCGTGGACAGCCCACTTGATGCGTTGCAAGCCTTAGCCACTTGGCATCGGCGCCGATTCCGCGACTTGCCAGTAATAGGTATCACAGGTAGCCGTGGCAAAACCACCGTCAAGGAATGGCTCTACCAGTTGCTCAAAGATGATTATCACATCGTGCGCTCGCCACGAAGCTATAACTCCCAAATTGGCGTGCCACTATCGTTATGGGACATTGATGTGAACACCAATCTGGCTATTATCGAGGCTGGTATCAGCACCACAGGCGAGATGGACAACCTGCAAGCGATGATTAGGCCAACAATAGGCATCATCACTAACTTGGGGGCAGAGCACAACGAGGGATTTGCCTCGATGGAAGAGAAAGCCCGAGAAAAGGCCAAGATATTGAATCGATGCGAATGTATCATCTATTGCGCCGATGACCCCATTGTCACCAGAACCATTGAACCCCTTGTCGCTAGCGATGTCGCTGTCGAAGTAGCTTGGTCAACACACCATCACCAAGCACAACTCTACATTGCACACATCGACCACCAGAGCGACCATGTGACGATACAATATGTCTATCAAGGTAGTCACGGTGAGATAGAGTTGCCTTGTGTCTCTGAGCGCGATGTCAACAACGCCATCACCTGCTTGGCAGTGATGCTATACCTGAATATCGACAGGGCGATTATTGCCGAGCGCATGCGTCGATTGACCATCGTTGAGACACGCCTCAATGTGATTGAGGGCATCAACGAGTGCACCGTGATAGTCGATAGCTACACTAGCGACTACCACTCCCTAACGCCTGCACTCAATTTTATGAGCCGCCGTGCAGGGCCAAGAAAGACAACCGTGATTTTGAGTGACCTCGCCCCTGAGACCTACCGCAACGATGAGCTATATATAAGAGTGAGCGAATTGCTAAAAAACAAACGGGTGACAAGACTAGTGGGCATCGGTCAAGAGATGTGCCGCTATCGCCAATATTTTGAGGACTTGCCCGAGACGCTCTTTTTCCCATCTACCAAAGAGGCGATAGATGCCCTGTCGCAAAGCGATTTTGAAAACGAGACCATACTCATCAAGGGCGGAGTTGAAGACAAGTTTGACCAATTTATCGACCTATTGGAGGCCAAGCAACACATGACGGTCGAGGAAGTGAACTTGAATGCGCTAGCCAACAACTTCAAGTTCTTCAAGTCACTGATTAAGCCTACCACCAAGACGATGGGCATGGTGAAAGCAAGTGGATATGGAACAGGTAGCTATGAGATTGCCAAAACGCTACTAGACCGAGGTTGCGACTATTTGGCCGTGGCAGTGCAAGACGAGGGCGTGGAGCTGCGCAAAGCAGGCATTGTGATGCCCATCGTGGTGCTCAACCCCAGCGTAGTCAACTATAAATCGTTGTTTCAATATCAACTTGAGCCCGAAGTCTATAGCCTAGAGATGTGCCGTGAATTGATCAAGGAAGGTGGCAAATATGGGGTGCATCATTTCCCAGTGCACATCAAGATAGACACAGGCATGCACCGACTAGGTTTTGTGAAAGAGCAATTGCCCGAACTACTCGATTTGTTGCATTCGCAACAAGTGATTGTTCCTGCCTCAGTATTTTCACACCTTGCTGCTGCCGAAGATCCTCAACAAGACGATTACACCCAAGGGCAATTCGATTACTTCGACCAGTGTAGCAACATCTTGCAAGCAGGTTTCGAGCACCACATCATGTGCCACATCCTCAACACGAGTGGCATCGTGCGGTTTCCTGAACAACAAGGCGACATGGTGCGAATTGGCATTGGACTATATGGGATACAAACCATCTCAGATGGCTCTGAGCAATCGCTACAACCCGTAGCCTCGCTCTACACGGTCATCATCAGCATCAAACAATGGCCTGCAGGCACCACCATCGGTTACAACCGTTGTGGCACACTCACACGTGACTCGCGGATAGCAACGCTCACGATTGGCTATGCCGATGGCTTTGACCGCCATTTTGGTAATGGCAGAGTGAGTGTGTGGGTGAATGGCACCTTGTGCCCCACAGTGGGCAATGTGTGCATGGATGCCGTGATGGTAGATGTGACCGATGCCGACTGTCAAGTGGGTGATGCGGTAGAGATTTTTGGAGAACATATTCCTATCGAGAAACTCAGCGAGGCTCGCAACACCATCCCCTACGAGATACTCACAAGCGTGTCGCCTCGAGTGAAGCGTGTCTATTATCGAGAATAGTGCTATATGTTCAATTATTGTTTTTCTTTATAGGTATTTAAAGTCGATATGAACATCATCAATAAGTCAATACGTTACACCCTAGTGCTCGCCTGGATGATAGGTGTGCAATTGTCGGTGATAGCACAAGATATTGAAGCCAACGGCATCTACTACACCATCATCGGTGACGCCGAAGTGGCCGTGTCACCAGCGTGGGACAACGAGAGTAGCCTCTATCAAGGGGTGATTATCTTGCCCGAATGGGTGCACTGCGATGGCATAAACTATCGGGTAACCACCATAGGAGCACGCGCATTTTGGCAATCACCTATTACCGAGATACAAATCCCTAATAGTGTAACCCACATTGGTGAGGCCGCATTTGCCCAAACGAGTGAATTGACCAGTGTGACCTTGCCACTAGGATTGACCCAAATCAGCAATAACCTATTTGCTGGGTCGGCGCTATCTAATATTGTGATACCTGAGGGGGTGACTCGCATTGGTGCTCGCGCGTTTGAAGATTGCAATCAGTTGCACACGGTGTTCCTGCCCTACTCGCTCAAGAGCGTGGGCGCGCGGTCGTTTGGGGACTGCTTCAACCTGTTTGAAATCTATTGTGCCGCTTCCACCCCACCCATCACCGAGCCTAGTGCCTTTGCAGGGGTGAGTGGCGCAGATGTGGTGTTTGCCGACGGGAAGACCGCCTCAGCCTATAGCAATAGTCTAGAATGGGGCAACGATGAGACTTTCTCACTATGGTATGACGAGAGTCTATCGGCAGCACCCACCGAGACAAGACAAGAGGCCTTTGAGAACGATTGGATAAGCGTTTCGCTAGGCGACAACATGGCCTATAGGATTTATGGCGAAGATGGTTATCTGCTTGCAGTCACCGCTGCCGAGCACTACTATTTCCCGATTGGAGAGCGTGCCGAGAATTACCTCATCGTTCCCTCTAACTTGATAGCCGACAACGAGGAAGGGCAATTGGCTGTCACCATAGAGCAACCTGCCGCTATACAGGAGCTCACCGACCCGCAACCACAACCACGCATTTTTGCCTATGATGGAACTATCTATATCTTGGGGGACACACATGGGATGTGGACTCGCATCTATGATGTGTATGGGAACCTATGGTATGAGCGTCCATCGGTGACCAATTGGATTACCAACCTGCCTGGCGGACGCCTATATATCGTCTGCGTGGGCAATGTGACTCGAAAAGTGTATCTGTAAAAGAGCAACCCACATTTTTTGAACCAGCTATGCTAACAGCTACCACCCCCGATGAAAAATATATGCGCATGGCACTCGAAGAGGCGCGATGTGCCCTGCAACAAGATGAAGTGCCCATTGGTGCTGTGATTGTTGCTGGCGGTCAAGTCATCGGTCGAGGTCACAACCTCACCGAGACCCTCATCGATGTCACCGCTCATGCCGAGATGCAAGCCATCACCGCAGCGGCCAGCTATCTGGGTGGCAAATATCTGACCGACTGTACCCTCTATGTCACCATAGAGCCTTGCTTGATGTGTGCAGGCGCATTGGCATGGAGTCAGATATCACGCATCGTATATGGAGCCCGCGACGACAAGCGAGGCTATCACACCCTGTGCGAGTCACCCTTTCACCCCAAAACGGTTGTTCAAGGAGGGGTGCTAGCCGACGAATGTGCCAAGCTGATGACCGACTTCTTTAAACAAAAACGAAAAAAATAATCTCACAATGAAAACTGCTCAACTTAAGTTCACACTACTGCTATTGGCTATACTGATGACTACGGCCACTGCATGTGCTCAAGCCCCTACAACCAATGCAAACGGACAAGAGACACAAACCGAGGCTGACAAACACGCCCAAGCCGACACTATCGAAATCATGAGCCAGCGGATGGGTAGAGTTATCAAAAATGTGGTGATTGTTCCCGAGCAATACTTTGATGCTGACCTTCAAGAGGAGCAATATCCAGTAGTGTATCTGCTGCACGGAGCAGACGGAGACTACTCTAACTGGCCACAAAAAGCCGACTTGGACGATATGGCATCGGACTATGGCGTGATTTTCGTTTGTCCCGATGGTCAAGATAGCTGGTATTTTGACTCACCAATCGACCCCAAGATGCAATTTGAGACTTATGTCAGCCAAGAGTTGGTCAACTATATAGACACCCACTATCGCACCTACGACAATCGCTACATGCGTGCCATCACAGGACTGAGCATGGGTGGACACGGAGCACTATGGCTCGCTTGGCGACATCCCGATGTATTCTGGTCGTGTGGTAGCATGAGTGGCAACATGGATATCACTAAATTTGCCAACAAATGGCACATCAACGACCGTCTAGGCGACTATAACAGCAATCAACAACGCTGGGCCGAGCATGCCGTCATCAACCTCATTCCCACCCTCAAGCGTGCGCCCTCGCCTGAGCAAAACATCATTATCGATGATGGTGTTGACGATTTGTTTTATCAAAACAATTTGGAGCTACATCAGGCATTGCTCAAGGCCAAGATACAGCACGATTTCACCATTCGTCCAGGCAACCACACATGGACCTATTGGGTCAATTCGTTAGACTACCACATACTATTCTTCAGCAAAGCCTTTGAACGAGGCATAGAGCTGATGGAGAGCCAACCATAAAAACGCCTCATCATGAAAACTAACAACAACCATCAACCTAAAATACTCATTATCTACACTGGGGGCACTATCGGTATGATAGAGAATCCATCAACACATACCTTGCAGCCCTTTGATTTCTCGCATCTAATCGATAACGTGCCCAAAATCAAAAAACTGGACTACGGTATCGATAACATCCAATTTGACCCTCCCATCGATAGCAGCAATATAAACCCTAGCCATTGGACACAAATCACCCATGCTATTGCGGTCAATTATGACAACTATGATGGCTTTGTGGTATTGCATGGCACCGACACGATGGCCTATACGGCATCGGCCCTCAGTTTTATGCTAGAGAACCTGCACAAGCCCGTCATCATCACAGGCTCGCAGCTCCCCATAGGAGAAGTGCGCACCGATGGCGAGGAAAACCTTATCACAGCCTTGCAAGTGGCAGCAGCTCGCGACGAGCATGGGCATGCGATGGTGCAGGAGGTAGCCATCCTGTTTGAGAACTATCTGTGGCGAGGCAACCGTAGCACCAAGATGAGTGCCGACAACTTTGACGCATTCCGTAGCAACAACTATCCCGAACTAGCCGAGATTGGGTTAGACATAGAATTTCATCCCGAACGGCTCTATCGCCCTGCCTCTCGCCGCCCCCTTGCAGTGCACGACCAGATGGATTGCAATGTGATGTTCATACAATTGCATCCTGGCATGACAGAACAAATCTTGCACCACCAACTGCACACACCTGGCATCAAGGGCATCGTGCTCAAGACCTATGGAGCGGGAAACAGTCCTAGTGACCCATGGTTTACCGAGCAAATACGCGACGCTGTGGAGCGAGGCATTGTGATAGTCAATGTCACCCAATGCGTGAATGGGGGTGTGGATTGCTCACTCTATGAAACGGGTAACTCACTGGCACAAGCTGGTGTGGTGAGCGGTGGTGATATGACTAGCGAAGCGGCTATCACCAAGCTCATGTATCTGTTTGGACTTGGCTTGCCCGCCGAATCGGTTAGGCAATATCTAGAATGCTCCTTGTGTGGCGAGATGTCATGAGCGCAAAAGAGCAAAGGTAGCAGAGTGCAATAGCACACATCACCATCAAGTAATACAATACAAGGGCGGGTATCTACCACTATTGGTCAGATACCCGCCTTGCTTATAATAGGTAATCGTGTGTGAATGCTTGATTGTGTCAGTACCCTATCGACATGGTGGTGTAGTATCGGCCATCGGCCATTGCCATCGATAGTGTCACATAACCCGTTGTGTTACCACCATACCAGCTTGCAGTGCCATCGCTATAGGCTACAGGCTCACCATACACTCGGCATAGGCTACGGTAAACGCGGTTGTAGCGGGCCATGTCGTAGTAGCTAGTGGAGTAAACAAATTGTGCATTAGCTAGTGCGCCTGCATCGTCGTAGCAGAGCATCACATCGGGCCAAGTGAGATTGAGCATAGGCACATCGCGCAGATAAATCACTCCGTCGGCATAGCCATCGATATCGTAGCCACTATAGTAGAGGTAATCGAGCGAAGCATCAAACAAGGTGCCAAACACTAGACCCAAGATACGGTCGATGACAGGTGCGCCATAGTAGGGACGCCATCCAACTGGAATCACAGGGCGATACCACACCAAGGGGCGAGGACGATAAGCGCGATGAGGAGGAGGCAGAGGACGACTCCAGTTGTGGTTGATGTAGTTGCGGCGGAAGTCATCACGATAGTGGTGGTTGGCATAATCAAAACGGTTGTTAGGATTGTACCCACGACCTCGACCGCCTCGGTCATTGTCGTTGCCGCCACGACCACGGTTGTCACGACCCATGTTGCCATTGTCGTTGCTGCCACGACCACGGTTGTCGCCACCTATATTGCCATTGTCATTGCCATCTCGATCGCGGTTGTCGCTACCTGCGTTACCGTTGTAGTTTCCACTTTGACCACGATTGTCACTACCCATGTTGCCGTTGCGATTGCCAGCACGGCCGCGGTTGTCGCTACCAGTCGTGGTAGTTCCTGTGCGACCTATGTTACCCACAGTGGCATTGGTGCGGTCGGTTGAAATCGTGTTGTTGGTGCGCGTGCGATTTGAGATACCATTGCGGTCGCTGCTGCGCGTAGTGGTGGTGTTGCCCACACTGCGGTCGGAGCTGTTACCCGTATTGCGATTGGTCACACTGCTACCACTCGAACTACCGGGGCGACGAGTAGAACCTGAACCCACATTGCTGCCCGATGTAGAGCGACGAGTGGTGGTAGAACCGCTACCCATACCCGTCTGATTGGTGGTAGGCCAGTGGCTCACACGCGAACTGCTAGTGCTGCGGTCGCTAGTGCGAGCATTGTTAGCACGACCCACTTGTTGTGACGAGCTGCTGCGACTATTGCTAGCGCTACGACTCACCGTGCTACTAGAGGAACTACGGTTACTGCTAGTAGCAGGACGATTGACCTGTGGTGATGAGCTGCTGCGACTCCTAGTGCTTGAGCTCACCGCAGGCGAAGAAGTGCTACGACTGCTACTAGTGGTGCTACGGCTCACTTGGGGACGCGTAGCACTGCTAGAACGCGAAACTGTGGCAGAACTGCTTCTGGAACTGCCACCCATTGAACGGCTACGGCCTTGTGCCGAAGCTGACGATGCACCCAGGACCAAGCTTGCCATGAGCGTGAAGCCCATCATCATGTTTTTAACAGTAGTTTTCATCATCGTGTTGTGTTAAAAAAAGGTCCAACAAATTTAATTCTTTGTCGTTTAGATTGCAATTTTTGGGCCTCGTTTAACTGTTTTTTATCTAAAATAGGTGATTAATCAGCGTTTTGCCTATCATTTACCGACCAATAGCCCTTTTTTCTAGACCTATCGCAACAGCAGTTGGGCATCGCCATAGCTCAAAAATCGGTAGTCGTGTGCTAGTGCATGTCGATAGATAGCCCGCCAATGGTCTTCGCCCACAAAGGCAGCAACCAATAGCAACAAGGTAGATTGTGGCTGGTGAAAGTTGGTAATCATCCCCTGCACAATGCGATATTGAAAGCCTGGAGCAATCATCAGCTGCGTGCTACCTACATAGGTATCGGTGTGATGTCGGTCTAGATAATCTACAATGTTTTGCAGGGCTTGATGGGTAGAGATGAGGCAAGGTGTGGTATAGGGCATCCACTGGGTCACCGTCAGTGCCTCGTCGTCGGCATCAGGATGCTGCTCAAGCACTTGGCCGATGTAGTAAAGGCTCTCTAACGTGCGCACCGAGGTAGTGCCCACTGCAATGATGGGCCCGTTGGCATGCAAGATATCAAGCAACAAGTTGCGAGACACCGAGATAAACTCATAGTGCATCGCATGGTCGCCAATATGCTCACTCTTGACAGGCTGAAAAGTACCTGCTCCCACATGCAATGTCAGCTCTCGCCGCTTGATGCCAAGATGGTCGCATTGGGCAAGCACCTCGTCGGTGAAGTGCAGTCCCGCTGTGGGAGCGGCCACACTACCATCGATGTGGCTATAAACGGTTTGATAGTCGGTAGAGTCGCTGGCTTCGGTACCACGGTTAAGATAGGGCGGGATGGGAATTTCACCGATAGCGTCGAGCAAGGTGGCAAAGGTGCATTCACCACTCCACTCAAAGGTGATTTCCCAAGCATTGCCACGTTGCGTGCCACGAGTTGCTGTGAGAGTCACGTTGGTGCCATCGATGGTGATAACTTGTGATAGTGAGCCTTGTTTCCACCGCTTGCTATTGCCTACTAGGCACTGCCACACACAGTGACTTGTGGCTTGAAATATCTGCTCATAGTCGCGTGGCAACACAGGCTCTAGACAGAAAATCTCAATCTGCGAACCAGTCGCCTTGTGGAAACGCAAACGGGCATTGATCACGCGAGTGTTATTATAGATAAGCATCGAGCTAGGTGGCAGCAACTGAGGCAATTGCCAAAAATGGTGGTCTGCAATCTCACCATCGTGATAGACTAGTAGCTTGCACTGCTCACGCTGGGCGAGTGGGTGCTTGGCGATGCGCTCATCGGGCAAGGGATAGTCGTAGTCGGCGATGCGCAAAGCGCGAATATCTTCTAGGGTTGCCATTAGCAATACAGAATCAGAGCAAAGGTTAATAATAATGTGAAAATAAGCATATTGCGAGCAGTGCCACCCAACAACGGATTGAGTGCAGCACCATCACGATGACATAGTCGCCACCAAGCGATGGTGTGCAACACTAGATAGAGCACTGGGATAACGAGTGTCCATAGTGGCATCACCTTGCCCCAAGCAATCATCGCCCACAAGGCGCTGAGCATCGCCATACCGATGTAGCCATTGAACAGATAGGCTGTGGAGGCGGCACGGCGGCCAAAAATGACTACCGAGGTGCGCTTGCCTGCCTCGCGGTCGTCTCGCACATCGCGATAGTTGTTGATAAGTAACACATTCACCGCTAGCAACCCTGTGGTGATGCTAGCTAGCAACACCAACGGGTCAAAACGTAGAGCCTGCACATAGTAGGTGAGATTGACGGGCACAATGCCAAAGAAGATAAACACCATCAATTCCCCCAAGCCGTGATAGGACAGCGGATAGGGGCCTGTGCTATAGGCCAGTGCCGCCAGCACAATCACCACGCCCACTGGCAATAGCCACCATCCACCATAGGGGATGAGGCAACAACCTACCGCACAAGCTAGTGCTAGCAAACCAAAGGTAACGTTGCGCAACGTGCGTGGGCTGATGTCGCCCTCGGTCACGCCACGTCGTGGCCCCACGCGCCCCGCTTTGTCAGCCCCCTGCAAGTAGTCGTAATACTCGTTGGCAGTGTTGGACACAATTTGCGCTAGCAAGGCAAACAGCACACACAACAACGCAGGTTGCCACTGAAAGTGATGATGCCACTTAGCCAACCCAATGGCAATAATCACGCCACTGAGTGACACGGGCAGTGTGCGCAAGCGAAAACACTCTAGCCATATCTTGATTTGTCGATTCATAAGCGATTTATCCGTTGGCGGAATTAAAATATGTCGAAAATATATGTATGAAAGAAATGTTGCACATATGAAATAGTATTTGTAACTTGATAGTTTTCAAATCATTAATTTCAAGTATCCATATGCACAACTTGTATGCAAAATTCGTAAAAATACTTGAGATATACAAGCATATTTCAAAAGATTTGGTGAATGAGAAGGGACATATTCCTCGTGTAGAATCGGCAGAGTCAAGTATGCACTAGCTTAATTCCGCCAACAGGTTATAGAATACTTATAGCTGAGTATCAGGATTGGCTATATCTCGGTTTATGATAAAAGTTGCATAGCGACTAATACAGAGGGAAATGTGTTAGTCGCTATGATTAGGGGTGATGATGTGTAACTGTCACTTGATGAGGTGTTTCTTGCCGTTGATGATGTAGATACCTGCATTCAGCCCGTCCAGATTGTCGGCTGTGGCTGCAACGAGTTTGCCATCAAGGCTATACACTCCTTGGCACCGAGGACTGGGAACTTGTGTAGCTGTTCTCTCGTCTATACTAGTGGGCTCATCGATTGTGGTTGGTCCCATGAGACAGAGGCGGAATCCGATAGTCCAGTCTGTGCCACCATAGTAGTAGCGGTAGTGCGGAGTGAAACGATAAGCGTCGTTGTAGTAGATGCTTCCGCCACGCTTGATAAATTGGCTTTTGCGTGTGGTATAGCAAGGGTCGGTCTGTGGCGTTGAGGGGTAGTCATTGGGATAGTCAAACACCCATTCATAGACGTTGCCCGACATGTCGTAGAGTCCCAATTCGTTGGGTTTCTTCTTAGCCACAGCATTGGCAGCACTGCTGCTATGATTACCACTTGTCCAGGCCACTTCGTCTAGATTATCGCTACCGCAATATTTGTAGCCTTTTGATTTGTTCCCGCCTCGTGCAGCAAACTCCCATTGTGCTTCGGTGGGCATCTGAAAGTTCCATTGTTGTGGCATTCCCGCCTCGTGCATCAAGGTGTTGAGATTGTCAACAAATGTTTGGCATTGGTCACGCGTTATGCTAGCGATAGGATAGTCGGCGCGTCCACCATTGCGTCCCATGGCGAGATACCACAATGCTTCGGTCACCTCGGTTTCGCCCATCAGATAGTCTTGAGTGAGCGTTACTTGGTGTGCTGGTTTCTCGTTAGATTGGCTCGAATCGTCACTTCCCATCACGAACGTTCCCTTTTCTACCATAATCATTTTCCATTCCACGTCACCCAAAGTGAAACGGATGCCATCGGCCTCGTGTGTAGCAGAATAACTGCTTTGTGTTGCTAAGTTGTTGGTTGTCATATTGTCTAACTCATCTGTCTTATCGTTGCTGCACGCATTACATGCTATCATAATCGATGCCACTGCAATCATTGCATTTACAATACATAATCTCTTTTTCATAATACGCTTATTTTTTTAGGTTTTTATTTTAGTTTTTTCATTGTACTCATGTCAATCACATAGCGGAATTTCACTTTGCCGTCGAGCACATTCTGATAGGCTTTATCGATGGCTTTAGCATCAGCATTGATGATTTCCACTTCAGGATAGATGTTGTGGCTGATGGCATAATCTACGGCCTCTTGTGTTTCTTTGATACCACCTATCAGTGATCCGTAGATGCGGCGGCGTGAAGCAGGATGCTGAATGAGTGAGAAGGTCTTGATGGATGCTTCGTTGTCGAGTCCCACAACCGCCATTTCTCCTCGGTCAATCTTCAACATGGCCATATATGTCATGGGATTGAAATTCATCGGAATGGTCGAAAGAATGAAGTCGAACGAGTTTTCAAGCCCATTTAGTTCTTCCTCATGATTGACATTCACATATCGTTTCGCTCCCATTCGCAATGCATCTGAACGCTTATCTTCAGAAATGTCGAAGACTGTTACATCAGCACCAAACGACACAAGATATTTCAGTGCGACATGCCCCAGTCCGCCAAATCCTGCCACAGCCACATTGTCACCACGGCGAACGCGGCTCAGTTGTATAGGAGAGTAGGTTGTAACGCCTGCGCAGAGCAATGGTGCGACGCGCTTCATATCGGCATTCTTGGGAATTTGGATCGCAAAGCGTTCGCTTACAACGATATTGTCGCTGTATCCGCCTTGCGAAAGTTCTCCATCGTGATATTTGTCGGGATAGTCATAGGTGAAAGTCGTTCCGTTTTCACAAAATTGCTCCTTATCCATTTTACAATAAGTGCATTTGCCACACGAATTGACCATGCAACCTACACCAGCATAATCGCCCACCTTGAATTTCGTCACATTCTTCCCTATGGCAATTACTTGGCCTGCGATTTCATGTCCAAGCACCACGGGTTGGCCATTTCTTGCCTTGATGCCATCAGCCTCATGCAAATCACTGTGACAAATTCCGGCATACATAATCTGAATCTGTACATCGTTATCACCAATGGCATGGCGAGTAAATTTAGTCTGATAGAAATGTCCATCGGGAGCGTAAGCAAACCCTTCGGCATTGATACGATTCGCAGTTTGTGCAAAAGTTCCGTTTGCCAAAGCGAGCACCATTGCTGCAAACATATAAATTTTCTTTCTCATGGGTTCTTTTATTTATTGTTATAAAAATCTCGCGGAATATAGTTACCCGTTTCGTCCAACTTGCCGCCATAGACAGGGAATTGACTACTTTCGCCATAGTTCCTGATGGGCGTAATATTCAACAGCACATTCATGTCTTCAGATGAAATCTCAAAATTCACCTGCGTATTGGCCGCCATGTGCTCAAAGCTTGACGCCTTGGGCAGTGGGAGAAGACCGAGTTGAAGGCAATAGCGGATGCAGAGTTGCGGGATGCTCACGCCGTATTTCTCCGCAATATCTTTCACCGTTTCATTCTTCATCATTTCGCCGTGTCCCATGGGTGAATAGGCTTCCACTAGAATGTCGTGTTTTTTGCACCATTCAATCAACGATGTAGGCGTATTGCTCACGTGGGCGAGGATTTGGTTTGCCATCGGTCGCACTTCACTATTGTCAATCAGATTTTGGATATCCACTTCTTCAAAGTTGCTCACACCAATAGCACGCAACTTGCCAGCCTTGTAGGCCTTCTCCATGGCACACCACGCGGCGATGTTCCCTTCAAAGTAATGGTCGTTCTCCCTGAAGTGTTGCCATGGTTGTGGCGCATGGATGATAAACAGG
>Ga0181612_175823_pt1 | contig 15523 bp, 8 predicted proteins | sample HoacroProtozoa21_FD_119630 | JGI IMG/M metagenome (GOLD analysis project Ga0181612, IMG submission 119630) | Hoatzin crop microbial communities from Cojedes, Venezuel. Combined Assembly of Gp0051906, Gp0051904, Gp0051908 | reverse complement strand
ATTCTGGTTCAGGAAAAGGTAGAATATGAAAGTTTTACGTAGTAGAGAGGAATTTCAAAACCTTGTGTTTTGAAACTTTATAGTATTTGAATAGTTCATTTGTACTGGTTTTATGAACAAATAAACCTTATGTACATAGTTTTTATATATAGAGAGAGCTTATGTAGCGAGAAAAATAATGTGTATGTATGTATTTTATATATATGTACACGCATAAATAAAAATCTAAATCTTGTATTTCTTTTAACTATTTGCATGTTCTCTACTGTGATATCATTGAACCTTTGGAGATAGATTTGTGGTGGTTGTTTGCATTTAAAATAAGTCATAGCTAAGTATTCTGTGGGTTACAGATCTGGGACTGCCGAGTGTAACATTTGGGTAAAACCACTGACGTGTATGTGTGCTCGAGAAGTGTTGACTCTGTCAACAGAGTGTGATACTGCACATTTAATTCCCCCCGACGGAAATGCTATATTTTAAAGTAAAATTATGATTTTTGCCTCATACATTTCATATTCCTTTTAAAGCAAGTTAGGATGAAAAAATTTCTGGATAGAGCTTGTTTTTTACCTTAGTTAAGTTGTGTTCTTTACACTGGACTTGCAGTGACAAATCTTACACAAGTCTGAGGTAAAACTGAATTTCAGATGCTGTTCAGCATCACACACAAGTACTTGTTTTAATCATTACTGGGTAATTACATGTAAGTGCTTGTCATAATTAAAAAAAAAAAAAACCAAAAAATAAAACACCCCAAAATTGATCTAAGAATGCTTTCCTACAATGCTGCAAATTGGAAAATAGTTTATATTTATTATGTGCAATACCCATTGTGTTTTCATGATCTGGAACTGCAAGTGTAAATATCCAGACCTGTCAGGAGCAGCTGTGAGTCTTCTTTTTTTCTCGTCTGTTTATAATACAGAATGATGATTTTTTTATGAATAGTTGAGCTTCTAAAAAGGCAACTGCCTACTAGAGCAAAATGGTCTAGTTGCAAGTAAATCGTTTTATCTCACAGCTGCAGGTGTTTCCTTGTGAAGTCTGACAATATTGTATTCATCTTTAAGTTCACAGCCAAAAGTCAGCAGGTCCCAAACATTTCTGTTTCTCACTTCACTTGTAGACAGAGAACATAATGTGACTCCTCAAGCTCTAGCTAAATACCAAAAGAAGCGTCGGTTAGGCTCGCCATCCTACTTCTGACCCATGCGACCTCTGTACAGGGGTCCACTGCTTGGAGAAATTGCCTCGGGGATTTTTGAAGTTTGGTGGTGGATCAGACTTGCAGATACGGATACTGAAGTAGGGCGTCTAGATCCCACGGTTTACTGGGTACCTTTTCCTTGTGCAGCTTACGTGCCTTTTTCTATATAGCCACGTGCTCACTTTAAATGGTTCATGCAGGACTGGGAATCCTGATAAATTGTTTGCTCATTTAGTCGAGTTCTTGGTTCTCCTCTCATGTATATGCACTTCCTTCCAATTTAGATAATCTGCATTTATCAGATAATAGTGCAGAGTATATAAAATACTTCAATCTGTTAGTTTCTTTCAATGTGAAGTTCTTCTTAAGAAGTGGTACACCTGGGCTTGTTGTCTTGGTTATGAGCAGTTAGGCTGATGCTGAGTAAGCCAGTACTCATGTCCACAACAGTTCACACGTTTTAATCCACTGGCATTCCACAGCCTGGCAATCTTGAGGCAATGGGGTGAGACGCTGAATGCCACAAAATCTAGTTGTCAGTTTTATGGTGCCGAAAGATTTCACAGAGATGCTAGTATGCAGACGTCATCCCTTCTGCTGTGGTGTTCGGTGCTGACAGAGCCGTGTGATTCATTAGCACGTGGGAGTAATTGAGAGGCCCAGACAGCTCGCGGTTGTCAGTTGCTTATACAAAGTGGTTCTAGTGATCTTCGCAGAATCTCAGATTTCAGAGGTTTTGTTTTCATCGGGGGCTATACTGTAGCAAAAACATGATTACTACTGCTGAAGCTTTAGATCAGATTTACTGAGTTTCCCCATAAAAATGAGATGTTTCCCTATACAGACTCGTGTGTGTAAACTTTCATCTCCTGGCCGTGAACCTTTCAGTCTCTTAAGTTTGCTGCCTGTGTTCCAACCAAATTTGTGTTGGGCCATCCTGACCTGACCCTATGAGAAGTCCCAGAAAGAATGTTGTTCTCAGTATTGTCTCTATCAATCAGGCTTCTAATGAGTACACATGCCATTCTTCAGTGTAGTAGAGATCTATATTTTTAAGCGTTTTTTAAAACCTCTGTTTGCAAAAAAGGACATTTTCATTCATCTACGTGATAGGTTAGGGGAGGGAGAAATTTCTTCAGCAAAATTTTTCTTCCTCTCCTCTGATTTATTTGTCTAAAATATTCCTACACTGTTCCTTGATGTTTACCAGTTAACGCTAACTATTCAGAGAAACGTGAAACTTTTTACAGTCTCTTCTTAGTGTTCACGACCAACTATAGCTCAGACTAAAACTGGGAGTAGCAACTATTGGTCTTAGCCAGCAATGGGATTGCCTGAGAGTTCAAAGACAGATGTTTAACTTCTACATTTATCAGAAAAAGATGCTTTTATATTTACTTCAACTACTTCAGGATTCTGAGATGTCTTTTAAGTCCAAGCTTTGTACTGACACATAAATGCAGTAGGAAAACGAACAGTGTCCAAGAAATGTAAATTGTTCATAATTTGAAAAAACAGAACTAAACCTTAATAAACTCATGAATATTGTAAAGCTGTTGTATCCAATCCAGAGTCCAATGGGAAGAAGCATCAAAGTGCTCTAGGTTGCATACTTAATAGGTAAATGGCAGGCATAAGCATCGTAAGCAATGAAAACCCCATCCTCTGCTGAAAGCTGTTTTCATATTTATATCCGATGGTGCTAATTCTTAAAACCATTAAAAATAAATCGAGGCGTCATTTTTGCACATTTCATCATTTGTGTGTAGAGATACTGTACAGATGTTTAAAAAAACTTTCTAAAAAAGCTTTTTTGTTTCAAATGGAAACATAAGGAGAGCAGATGAACATTTCTTGAGATTTATAATCCACTTATGTGACTGTAGGTTTATTGTTTGCATTTTGTTTTCTGTTGTTTTTTTTCCCAAGTGAAATGGCATAATTTTAAGTAGGGATGCGGCTGGTAAGCTGACCTCATGTCTCTTATTCAGAATGGAAGCTGTACGGTCCATAGCTGGGAGACACCCAAATGGTTTGTGATTGCTCAGCACTCCGGGCAACATGCAGAGCAAATGCGGTAATTTTGTACTAGTGGAAGAAGTACTGGGCAGGGTTATCTCTGAACCTTTCAGAGCACAGATGTGCAAGACTCTCAGGTCTGTAGCCCACTGGCAGTCTGTCCGTCCTCTTGTCTGTTGCTGTTGCTGTGCGTGGACGGCACTGTGTGACAGCACAGGGAGGGCTGATGGAGGGAAGTGCACAAAGGGTTTCTGTTGCTTCCCTGGCTGCACTTTAGAATTTGACGGATTCTGTACTGAAGATGTCTGTGTGGCGAACCAAATGTGCATGCTAGAATGTTTCATCTGGTGTGAGGTATTCATGGCTGACTAGCATGCTGGAAGGATTTACAGCACTTTGCCTAGCTTTGGGTAACAGGAGAGTTGGACAGGAAGACTTCTTACTCGTTCAAGTGTACTAGCCCTGGATTTACCTAACTGCGTTCTAGTTCAGACCTGTAACCTCCAGTCTGTTTTGTGTAAGGATATGCAACTATTTAAAACAAAGCAGTTCTGTATTGTTTTCTTTTCTAGTTTTAAGCTCAGAATTAAGCACACAGAAAAGAAAAAAAAAAATCACCTAGTAGTTACTCTTAGTGTTGGTTTCTTTTTTAGTTTTTGCAATTTATTGTGGGAACTATTAAATAATTCCCCATGAAGCGCCAAGTGTGCTTCCTTGTCCTAGCAGTTGTGAGAGCTTGTGAGAAATCATAGCATGAAAGAGGGTTGAGAAACTGTCAGTTGGCTGCATTTTCCTTAGCTAAGGTAGTTTTTCATAAATACTGTTTTTAAATATCTGTGCACAGGCATCCAACCTCATGCATAGCATCTCTGTTCACCATGCGCTTTACACATCATAAACTTCAGCAAATTTCTAACAGCTTGCAGAGAAATTTCTAACAGAGAATTTCTACAGCAAGAGGAATTGCTTGCTTTTTTCCCTAGCCTGATGACTTGTTCTGAAAAGGAGTATTTTTGTCTTTTGCATGTCATGTTTTTAAAATCAATATCAAACAATAGTACCTAGTCTTAAAAAGTAAAACGTTGTCCTTTAATTATTAGCTAAAATCTGTTAAACTTATCATGTAACCTTCAGTGTGTAAGTATTTTAACTGATGGAAACTTGGCAGTGTGTCATGTAACGAAGGCTTTTTCCAACCAGACCACTTTTCTTGCCATTATAAACCGATGAATTCATTGCCATCGTGGGTACGATTTCTGAATAATGCTTTTTCTAAAATGGTATTGCCTAGAAAAGCTTCCTAGTTTGGAAGCTTCGTGATCATGATGCCATTTTAAGTGTATTTGGAAAATATGTGGTAGAGTTGGTGTTGAAATGCATTAGGTTCTCCAAGGCTCTTTTAATTCTGGAGCTGCCACAGATGTAGACTAAGCTATTGGTTACCTTTGACAAAAATCTGCCTGTTCCTAAATTGTAATGGTCTAATTTTCTTACTATCAAACAATTTTCAAACTATGGGTAGGCAAAGTTATTCAGAAACTTACGCTTAATATAAGTGTTTTGGTAAACGAGCACTAAATCCTTTGGAAGTAGAACCACTGACTGTACTTTCTTTGCTTGGCAGATAGTAGAAGTATTTACTCCTAAAGTTTTTCATAAGAAACAGAATTAATTGTGTTTATTTTCAGCACTGAGTAAGAGCCGAGTAGCCATACTCTACCTCTGGTTGGTCTAACCTGTGTGATGTGTGTGGGAGTTGGACAAACAAGTCCAATTAAGGATAATAAGAATGTGCCTCCCACAGCTTTGTTTCTTCTCCTTGGTCTGTAATGCCAAGGAGAGCTTTAAAAAGCCCTGACAGGCAGAAGTAGGAAAAAGTGGTTTGGATAAAATAAGCTGGATTCAATTAAACTTTTGAGCTTTTAAAATGTTTCACAGGGAAATCACTGTATTCGGTGTTCTGTGGTTTTATCCATTGCCAGTGTTGGTAGTACTGAAATAACATGGAAGAGATTATTCTCACAGTAGTATTTTTAACTCATGGATTTTTTAACTTCCTGATTGTATATAAAAATCTGCTCAAGTTTGTGGTTTTTTTCCGGTAACCAAAAAGAGAGTTTTTCAACAACTTTACCCATTTTGTATGTATTTTGTATTTGTTATTGTTGAATATATATTTTATGTGATTCCTGTTAGCAGTAAAGCATAATATCTAAAATATTACAGATCTGATAAAACCTGTAGAGGTTTGTACATGGGAAACAATTCAGAGACTGAGATTTTAGTCTCCAACTCGTGATTCTCTTGACTTTCTGCTGTATGTTTTGCATTCATTTTTGTGTTGGTTATTGAAAAGAAATAATTAACATGGGCTGGTGGCTGCAGCATGGAAGCAAATCAATAATCAGCTTAAAAAATACAGGATGCGTGCTCCAAGATTGGCAGGAGCAGCAGGGTTCATGGGTACCAGTAACAGTTGTGGGATCCAAAGCAATGCAGTCACTTCAGGGACGCTCTCCGCTGGAGTTCGTTAGCCCTATAAGAAGGTTGAACTTGGCTCACCCAGTTCTGCGCATAGCTGATGCCGGTGAGGCATACCAAGTTGTGCTCGTGCAGCTGGAAGCAGGAGTTTGCCTGGTCTCAGCACACAGCCTTAGTAAACTTAGTAGATGCATTTTCCTGCAAAATTGTTGTATTTTCTAAAGGTGTTCTAAACAGAAGGGGAAGTTCATATTTATTGTGAATGATTATTCATAAACTTTAATTGAGTACCTGAAGGATCAGAAATAAAGTTAGGTTCTTACCGTCATTGATGAGGAAGGAGGTATATTCTGATTTTTAAAGGATTATGGCCTTGCTTATTAGAATTGAAATATGAAATGCACACGAGATCCTCCACACGTGTAGGAATGTTACAGTCTAGTATTTCCTCATGCATGCCTCTGGGAAGAGGCCTTACATGTATTCCAAGAACTGCAGCTCTGATTGAAAGCCTGTTTCTCCTTGCACCATGAAGAAAGGGTAAATGATTCTTCGGGGTGTAGTTAGACCGTCAGGTAGAAATGGATGAACTGGTGATTGCATGATACATGTTCAAGGCAAGTATTGCTGGTAGGTTCCTGCCATTCTTGTTCTGAATGGAATGTATGGTAGCTGCCTCTCCAGTTGATATCACTGTAATAGTGGGGTTCTTCAAATTAGCATGAGCAGTTTGTGGAGCCGTAAACATGCCTGCAAAACAGCATAAAAAGAGCGCGCTGTATTTGATCCTGAGGTATGAATGGCATGTTATATTCCCATCAAGAAAGCTGTTATAAATTGAAATGTAAAATGAAAGAAGATAATGCCATTGGTTGATGCTGTATTTGTAACACCAATTTAGTTTTGCAGAAACTATACCATTAGTATTAGTGGTACTTCTGTTGTGTGCTATGACACCAGTCAAAGCCCTGATATAACGCCTTGTCCTTTTCTCCCCCTTTCCTTGCCACTTACCTCCCTACAGTGCTGCACACCCAAGGTCCCATTGACGGCAGTCTGTATGCGAAAGTGAGAAAGAAGAGCTCTTCAGACAGCAGCATCCCTGGTGTTTCTCAGAGTGTTGCTGTGGCTGGTAGTCCTGATCACAGTGATCATACCCTGTCTGTCAGCAGTGATTCAGGACACTCAACAGCTTCCGTCCGGACGGACAAGACTGAGGAGCGCCTTGTGTCAGGAGTCAAACGAGGTCTGAGTCCACAAGAGAAGGCAGAACTGGACCAGCTACTTAGTGGCTTTGGTCTGGAGGATTCTGTCAACACCACCAAGGCTATGACTGATGCTCGAAGCAAGTACAGTGGAACTCGCCACGTAGTGCCAGCTCAGGTTCATGTGAATGGAGACACCAAACTGAAGGACAGGGAGACTGATATTCTGGATGACGAAATGCCTAATCATGACCTTCACAGTGTGGACAGTATTGGGACTTTGTCTTCCTCAGAAGGGCAGCACTCCACCCACCTAGGGAACTTTAGTTGCCACAAGAGCAGTCAGAACTCGCTTCTTTCAGATGGCTTTGGGAGTAACACTGGGGAAGAACATCACAATGCTTTTGCCCCAGACCTGGGAATTGGTGTGGATCCACTTTACGAGAGATCATTTGGCAGCACTGAGCCAAAGTCAACTCAGCAATTGCAACGGAATCCTTCTGTTTCACCCCAGCCTCAAGCCTATAGCCCAAGTAATTACTCCACTAGCCCAAGTAATTACTCCACTCAGACCTGGGTACGCCAGCAGCAGATGGTCACTGCTCACCAGTATGGTTTTACACCAGAGAATGAAATGAGGGTTGGCATTCATAACACTGAGAATTCAGCCAGTGTCCAGAGCCAGTCCCGAGTCCCGGACACCCCAACACGTGGCTCCAGCAGCAGAGACGCTGTGCAGAGGGGGCTAGGAAGCGTGCCAGGTGCGGCTGAAGCTGCAGAACATGCCAGTGCCGAGAGTTTTAAGTCAAGGCCAGTGCCTCAGAGGGACACAAATGGTCTGGATCTAGGACAGAATGCAGGGGACTTGCCAGCTTCTCCAACTTTGGATATTGATCAGTCCATTGAACAACTGAACAGGCTGATCTTGGAATTGGACCCTACATTTGAACCTATCCCGACCCGCATTAACACTGTCAACAGGGACAGAAATCAAGTAAATGGCTTCACCAGCCTTGATGTAGATGTGGAAGGGCTTGGCAGGGGTCTGGGCTTCCATGACAAATTAGAGGTCACGAACAGGAATCCCTCCTGGCATGGTAAGCTGTTCTAATACTTTTTGAATATAATGCTTTTCTTAGCACTTGTGTGTTCTTGATATGGCACAGCAGGACCTCAGGTCATGACTTACAACTTTCAGGATGATTATCAAGGGATTATTTTTTATAGCATCTTTACATAACCATCCAAGAAATTAAGGAATCAAACAGATGTAAGATAAGTGAGTTTTGCAGATACTTGGTTTCTTGCTTGAAAAAATTACTGTTCAGCAAATTCCTACCTGTTATAAATCATCAGTTGGGATTTTTTGCTGTTGTAAGTTTAAGTGATAAGGGAGCAGAATTCATACAATTTCTACATTGAGACATTTTTAGAAGGCATCTGTGATGAAACGGTTTATAATTTATGATTATATACTTTTTGTTATGATGACTTTTTATGATTTCCACTTAAAGTAGCAGAAAAAGCTGCGACAGTTTTATCTTAAAAGTTAGTGTAATGCTGCTGGCATTAAATTTCTATGCAGTATTTTCATAAATAATGTAATCTTTGCCAGTAAAGTATTTTCAGTTATACTCTTTCTGAAACTTTTTTCAGTTTAAAAATTCAGAAGTCACAGTGCTTGCTTCTTGTCTCTGGTTCTGATATGATTGCAGAAATCAGCTGATGGAATTAAATATATGACACTTGCTGACTATATTGCCTAAGTAATGCTACTAGAACTAGCAGCTTTGTGAAAGCAGGAGTAGTCTGTCTCTTGGTTAAATCCGCTCAAACCTTTCCTTAATGCTGTAGCTAAAATTTACAACAAGCAAGCTCTTGCTGTCTTATTTGAAAATTCTGTGTGGTCTAATTCCTCTGGCGGAACATATCCCCTTTCATTCCTTCCCTCCTTTCCTTCTTACTCTTCTCCCTCTTCCTACCTTCAGTCTTGGTGCAATGAAAGACTTGATTGTGTCTCCAGGATTTGATTCGGTGTCAGCCAACACACCAGCATATGTGTCCGTGGCCTCGTTGAACACAGATGAGCTGCTTCAGCTCAAGACCAGTTGGATGTGCCAAACCACTCGATGGTGACTGTGCCTGACCAGTGTGTGGTTTCCCTTCGTGTGCAGACGTATGCGATCAAGGGTGGTGATTCTTGTGGGAAAGGTGAAATGGCAATTTTGTGTTTAGGAGGGCGACTGAGGACTACAGAAGTCCAGAAATCCATGATGGATATATGTAAACTGCTTCGTGGTTTGTTTTTAATACACGGTATGCGTTTTGTGGCTCTTACAGGACAAAATTCATTAGCTTGTAGTTCTCTTGAATCTTTCCAAATGATTAGCAGATAGCCAACTTGAAAATGAGTGTATTTCCAGCAGGAGAGAACTCTTCTCTTTGGTGTACAGTAAAGCTAGTGAAGGGAATATAAGGGTCATTTAGAATAAGCCACCTTTTACAATTCTGTGTTTAAAGATATGAGTCTGAAAAGAGATGTTTGAATTTTTCTCACAGATTCTGGTTGTCTCGCAAAGGAAGTGGGGGTTGCTGTCAAGTCCCCTCCATTTGTAAAGTCAGGTAAAGCAGGTAAACTTTCTGCCCTGATAAAGACTGGTGAGAATAAGAGTCCTTGGACGTGTTCTGGAAGAGGATTTATTTGAAAGATAGTGGTGAATTTGGAATTAAATATGAGTATACAGACAACATTTAGAATCCTGGGTAATTCTGAGGGGGCAACAGGGCATCAGATGAACAAGGAAAGAGTTTAGGAGTCAGGAAGCTCCTGCACGTTTTATCTCTCTCCTTTATCAGTCTGAGCAAGGGAAAAGGAGAGTTATTTCTTTTTCCATTTGTTTTTAAGCCTCTGTCAGAAATACTGAACATCGTTACAGGATGTTGACATCATACTGAGCTTCCAACATAACCTTATGTGTACTGATTCCTAATCCACTTCCAAGTCGACAGAAGACCTCTTTGATGGAGTTAGTTAGTGTATATGTCTCTGAAAGTCAAGTGGTGAGCACAATTTGTATGCTGAAAGCGGTATGTAAGTGCTAATTGCTATCAACAACTCCTCTGTTTCTGACAATGATTTTTTTCCCTGTACCCTCTGTCCCTGCGCCTAAGCAACACCCACATTCCTACTGAAAGCACAGAATCAGAGTGGTTGAGGTTGGAAAGGACCTCTGGAGATCATCTGGTCCATGCCCATTGTCAGGAAGGGCTACCTAGAGCCGGTTGCCCAGGACCATGTCCAGATGGCTTTTGACTACCTCCTATCTACAACCACCTCTCTGGGCAACCTGTGCCCAGTGCTCAGTCACCCTCGCAGCAAATAAGTTGTTTCTTAACGTTCAGAGGGAACCTCTGGAGTTTCAGTTTGTGCCCACTGCCTCTGGTCTTGTCACTGGGCACCGTGGAAGAGAGCCTGACTCCCTCCTCTTCGCACCTTCCCATCAGGTGTTTGTATAGATTCATGAGCTCCCCAACACACCTTCATTTAATTAAGAACTTACAGAAAGAGGGCCATCCAGTATTTTGTGGACAGTTCTACACTCTACCAAATCATGAGTACTTCTGAATGACGTTTTATTTCAGCATACTAGGCCTACCTTGTCTGGCAAAACAGCTATTTATTTAAGGGACAGTCAGGGAGTGAATCAACTCCTATTTGGGTCTGTAAGTATTTTCTTAAATTTTTGCTTTGATGAAGTACTTAACCATTCATGCTTCTACTGTCGTGAAGTCCGTTTCTGTTGAAGTTCTCACAAATCCTTTCATTGATATTAAAGACTTAAGAAGGAAGGTGGAAAGTAAGGAGTTACCCTTGCATTTTTAGGCCCAAAAATAAATGGATGAACTGTGTCTAGGGTTTAAGCACTGCAGAGAGCCTGAAATGGGTGGAATCCAGGATGCAAGACTGGAGGCCTCTAGCCTTGGCTTACGTCGTCGAGATTTATGGGCTTGGTTCTATTCATATTTCTAGTGACCTAGGATATTTATGTTTAGGAATATTTCCTTTAGAACATTAATCCTTAAAGTGCTGTTTCTTCATTTTACGCTCTATTTTTCAGGGCCTCGTGCTACCAGTGTTGTTTAAGTTAGTTAGCAACTTCTAGCCTTAGTAGTGTCTTTGAAACAGGATACTTGTATAAAACTGTGTTGGATACTCTCAGCTGAAATATATTTGTGGTGGTTCTTGTTGAGAGGTTTAGTTCATTTCATCAAAGGCAGCAAAAGGGAATGGGTGCTTTACCTCTCCTCCAGCTCGTGGTTTGGTGGGGTGTGGGGAGGCATTATTAGTTTACATTTCTGGGGGTGTAAGCTAGAGCACCATCATTTTCAACAACTGCTACTTCAGAGGATAGCATCTTCTGGTAGAAGAGGCAGAAAGTGGGAACAGTAAGGATTTAGATACTTTAGCCAGGGCCTTTAGGCAGCTGAGTGCGTTCGAGTGCCCTAAAGTTTAAAGACCTCTGCGTGTGGTTATTTTAGGTAGTGTCTTGAGGAGTTTCCCATGCATAACGATCACATGCCCTGCTCTTGAGTGATAAGGAGCAATTTTAGATACGTGTTCAGTCCTTTGTCTGCCCTTTGAACCTTCAAGTATATTGATTGTGATTAACAGTGCAATTTTATGTTGTGTCTAATGCAGTTGAAATGCAGCAGACTGTTCCCAAGAGAGGCTGGCCTGAAGCTGCCTCTGTGATCCTTGGACATGCGTTACCCCGTTCATCTCTGCATCAGATCGAGTAAAACTGCGGTGGTGGGGTTTGCTGGATTAGCTTGTTAATGTAATGGTTGGAAGGTTTTCTTATGGGTTAGTTCTCTGTCAGGTCAGAGTTAAACTTGCGGTGTGGACAGGTAGTTGCTAAATGCTGTGTGCAAAAAAGAGTGGTGAGGGCACATGGCTGGAGGTGAAGAGCAAGCAGAACGGCCATTTTAGCAGCTTTTAAACCAGATCGAGCGGGTTCATTCTGAAACTACATACGGGTATCTTTGTGATAGGACCTGATCTGTTGGAACTTCACTGTTAGGAACACACTAGTATTCCACTGGCTTACCAAACACCATTAGGAAATTATGATTAATACTGGGGCAGAGCTATGAGAAGGGTAAATTCAGTATTTTAGGGCCTTAGCTCCAAGGCTAAGGGAGATGTCAGGATTCACCTGTCATTGTCTGTACGTGATACTGGAGTAAGTAACATAAGAATAGCATTTAATGAAAAGTTTTTTTTTTTCCAAGAAATATCTCTTTCATGTAGCTTTAGCACAATAATTTTTCAAGTTTGTGTTTATGTCAAGTGCTAAAATGTTCTGTTTCTGACTTTTGCAAGTATCATTCAGTTTATACTATCAAGAGCTCGATTTTAAAACAGTATAAAAGGTAAAACAGTATATATATGTGGCATCGTGCCACCTCTGCTTGAGACTTGGAGGTCACCAGCATGTACTGGTTTTCCAAATGCTGTAGGATTTATTTATTTGCATATCTGCACTTGCCCCACTGCTGTATACAGAATCATTTATGCATGGTGTGCACAAAACAACAAGGGAATAAAGCAGTTTGCCCGAATCAATGTTAAGAATATGGAAGACCTGGAATGTTTTTCCCTTGATACATCATCTGGTGGAAAGGGAGCATTCTAGCTCTAAGGAGACATTGGGAATTGAGATGGTCAGATGGGAGCAGCAAGGAGTAGAATTCCATGTGTCATGTGAATCCAGATGATGGTCATAGACAGATGTTCTGATATGTTCTTTCAAACTATGTAGTAAATTCAGAAGTGTTGTCCAAACATCATGATATTCTGCTAGGCAGGTGACTGGATACTTGAAAAGTAACCTATTGTTTGCAGAGGTCCCTACCACCTCCCAAGCCTCAGCTGTATGAGAAAATAGGCAGGTACGTTGAACCAGCCAAATTAGTTGGTTTTGACCGTGGGTTGGAGAAGGAGCAACAAGTCTAAAGTTTGAGAAACAAGGAAATACTCTTCATTAGCTCCTTTTCTTTTTCAAACATGCTTGATGTTTCACTTGTCTTTGAGGACCATAGGTATGCAATATCTGTGTGAGGAGAGGTAGAGAAAGTGGCCATTGGGTATGGAGGTCTGTCAAATGCTGCAGAGATTCAGTGTCCAAACCTAAGCCCTTAAAAAGTCTGTCGTCTTCATACTCCTACTGAGAATTAGTGCTTTTATGCAAAGATTAATAAGTAAGAAGAAATATCCTCTGTACTCACTGGGATAAATGGCAAGTGTTAAACAGGTTAAAAGAAAAATCAGATAAAAACAGAACTCATCATGCCTGGTTAAAATCAAAAGTCTGTTCCTGCATGTGTGGAAACAAACTAATGTCATATAATATCATGGAATATACATCATGTAATGTCATGAAAAGTTCCTCTTCAGGCTTTACCACTGCTTTCCCTCCACAGTGCACAGCTGAAGCATCAGTTTTGTCGGACTCCGCTCCCCTGTGCATGCGCACACATGCAGTACAGCTGAAGTACTCGGCGTATTTGGGGTGAAAGGCTGTAAACGTACTGATTAGGAAGAAAAGAAAACCTTATAACATAAGCTAAATAATTCCTTAAAATAACAAGAATACGCTGTTGTTCATTGCCAATTTGTGGTAACGGAGCACAGGCCTGCTGGGTGTGGTTTACCTTGCCTTGGGGTAGACTTATAGAATTAGGATAAGCAGGAGATTCTCCAAGGCAATTAATTAGCTTTTGAAACTACTGCAGCACAGAAGGTGTAACTGGTAGCACAGAGAAGTGCTGGCTGCCGTGGGGATGAGGAGCAAAGGATGACCAAACCAGCAGTTGCTCACTGGTGAGTAATGATTGGTTTTACCTGGTCAGGTTTTAGGGGGAGCTCTGTACCTTGTGACTAAACAGTCCTTGACCTAACAAATATATCGAGAGGATGAACTGGCCTGTGATGGAGCGAGTTGGCAGATCAGGGCTGAGCGGCTCTGAGTGAGGCTGAATGGACGACTGAGGTATTTTGGGTGAGCTGGAGAAGAATGGGGTCGATGTGGTGCACCGTCTGTGTGCCTAACTTGAGGGCTGGATTACGAGGGAGTGGTGGGGTTATCTGGTTTCCTCCATGAGCGTGCAGAAAACGCATGCCTTAAGAAGGCACGTGCATGTTTCCAATGCCCTGCAAAGCTGGAAGAAGGAGCTTCAGAATGAAGTGTGTGTCAGCTGGGATGTGCGTTATAACACATTCTTACCTCTCTTTGCTTGCGTGTTTCTGCACTGGATGACAGATAGGCAGCTACCTGTCCTTTCACGCTGCTTCCCAGAGGTTTTTATACACATGTACCCATGACATAGGTTAGCATGGCACAAACTGCTGACTGCCCGTGTAGTGGCGTTGCGGCTTCTGGCCTTGGGTGAAGTGCTCAGTGTTCTTGGGAACAGGAGGAAGCAGACAGTGATCCTTGAATGTCTTTTTACTAGGCTGTGTCTTTGTGTACCATGTAGAACAGTGGCTGATGACCTCTTTTCGCCTCCGGGGCTGTGTGTGCCACTTATCAGAGGTGAATCAGTGAACCACAGATGAAGATTTTTCCAATTATTTGCTTTTACGTGAGCTGAGTTACGTGGAGTAAGTTCCTGGCAATAAATGAAGCTGCCATTTACTAGGAATGCAGTGCTGCAATAGTTCTTAAATAGCAGGAGAGTTTGTAGCCTGAGGAAAAGTTGATGTGTATGTAAGCTTTTCTCTGCAGCCATATGTTCCTTCTTTACTTCGCTGTGTATATTCTTCCATGCCTAAGGACACACGACCTCAGTCTACTGAGAAACAAAGCTAGAACAATGTTTTGCTTGTACCTAGAAAACTATAAAAGCAAGAATCTGTTAATAAATGTAGAGAACAGAAAGGTTTTTACCCATTTTCAGTAAAATCTACCATTACTGTCATCCATGTCTCATCCCTGCCCCTTACCTTTTCACTCTTAAAATGTTAGTTTGCGTCTTTAGAAAGATGTTGGATACAGTTGAAGAATTATGTGATCAAGCGAAGGCAAAACACACGAACACGTATTCAGCATTTGCGGGCAGCTGTTTCCATTGCTGTGCCCAAGAGGTGCGTGTTTATCGAAATCAGCCAGCATGAGGAAGAGAGGGACTGTACTTTCCACAAGGCTGAAATTATATCATTGCTCTCAGCTAATTCTAGTTCTTTTTCGTGCACGAGTTATTGTGTTTGAAAATACTCTGAAAACATCCTTAAGTCATCTCGTGTGGTGGTGACAACACAGATACACGGTACACACAGCCTTACGTTTTGTGTTGAGTTTATGTAGTTTATCAGCTCAGAAGAGAATTGAGCATCAAACAAAGCCATCTTCCCTCCCTCCTTCAAAAAAATCCCACCATGCAAAATGAATAAAAATGGGGTGGCTGAACATCTGATTACAAGTGTCTGGAACATCTTCAGAGATCTTTCCTCTATCAAAAATAAATCTTTGAAGATGGTCCAAATTACAGTATCATAAATCATGCTACAGTGTATCTGCAGACAGGGGAGAGGGGAAGAAATCCTTTT
>Ga0181612_126379_pt1 | contig 15523 bp, 10 predicted proteins | sample HoacroProtozoa21_FD_119630 | JGI IMG/M metagenome (GOLD analysis project Ga0181612, IMG submission 119630) | Hoatzin crop microbial communities from Cojedes, Venezuel. Combined Assembly of Gp0051906, Gp0051904, Gp0051908 | reverse complement strand
GAAGGAGAAGAAAGGAAGAAGTAGAGAGGCGGGCGAGAGGTGAGAAAAGAGGGAAGAAAAAAAAAGAAAGGAAAGAAAAAGAAAAGAGAAAGGAAGGGAAAAGAAGGAAAGGGAGGGGGAGGGAAGGGAAGGGAAGGGAAGGGAAAACATATCATAGATCATTTGCTGTGAATTCCATGATGTTTGTTACCTCAACACATTTGGTATCATAAAGCTGCCAAGTGTGAGATAACTTTCACACATCTGTCAGGCAGTTGTGTTACAGCTGCTGCCTGTTCATATCCAGTGCCACAGCTTCAGCCGGGCTGCAGCCAGACCTCCTTCTTCAGTCTCCTTAGAGTCTGCTGGAGGAAGGCAGATACGTTGAGATATATATATGCTGAAAATTAACTGGAGCTGAGCCAAATGGAGATCCAAGTAGGGAAAGAAAGGGGCTAAGTAGTATTAATTTCCTTATGTACTGGCACTCTTGCATGCTCTTGAGGTCCACCCCAAATCTCCCCGCTTTGCCACCTCCTCGAAACAGCTCTCTCAAGCTGTGCAGTGGGCTTTTCTCTCCCCAACTGTCTTCTCAGTTTCTTCCATCCAACTACCCTGCTCCTAGGCTTTAATATAGTAACAAGTACACTACTGTAGCAACTTCTCAATGGCTGTTATTCACTAGCTTGTGGAAACATCCACTGAAAATATTTTCAGTGGGTATTTTTAATGGCAACAAATGAGTTGTCATTGAGAACGGAAATAAGAACTAAACATCCTCAGATTAATATCTCTTCACGTTAAAAGTGAACCTCGGCTAGCTGTTGTAAATCTAGATCTTGTAACAGGCAGTCTAATAATTTCCAACATAATGGTGTAATAGGATACATGTAACATATAAGCATAAATATTTTCTGTGATGTCATATGTTTCTGCATGTTTCCACCTATATTTTTGTACAAATAATTAATGCCTAGAAGTCTCATTTCCCCAGAGAATACAAGAACAAAACCCAAAAATGCTAGCTGTAAAAGTGCAGACACCAAACTTTACCCAGGAGGTAATTCTGCTTTAAAATGGATTAATTTGTTCATGATGCATTATTATTCTTTACTGACTTTGCAGGAACCCTAACAGAAAAAAAAAAAAAACACTGTTCCAAGAGCTGTCTTTTCACTGTCAGTGATGCTTGTGCAAAGGCAAAAAAAATCTTGGCAACACAGTAAGACACCAACATAAGCCCAAGGCTATTCTTTTTCTACATAAATTTCAGTGTCAAAATGGTAGGAAAACGAAAATAATTGTCACGTTGCTAGAGGGTACTGCCAACAGTGAAAAACAGAAAGATCACTATAAACATAATTATTCAAGTGTGCCCTGTTAACTAACAGGAAGATTTTGAAGGGCTAGCACAGAATTTTCTACACACATTTTTTCCTGATAAGCAGGACAGATAATAAACAATTACCGTTATTTTCTCCTTTGCAAAATAGCTTACAGAGGCAATATTAACAAGGCTGTACTGGTTCCCAGCAGAATGCACGTGGAGGGCAAGCCCTGGTGTAGTTTTTAATTTCATTTCTTCAGGATCCCTATGAGATGTTTTGCGTAGCAATACCTTCTGAACAAATCCACCTGGGATCAAATTTTGATAATCACTTCAGAATTCAGTGGAGAATCTACAGGAATGAAGGACGACTATTTGGTCCTGAGGCGTGTAAAAGAAGAGATCATATTTACAGTATTTTTCATTTTGTAGCCAGAAAGAGAAGATTCCCAAAGGATCACTCGTTTGCTGCCACTGGTCGGCAAGCCACTTCAGAAGGTACATGCCTTGGAAGAGAAAGGTGCCCATTGCTGTGATGGCACCTGTTACTGTGACTGCTGCTCTTCCAGGTACAAGGCAAAAGAGGGCAGTGGAGCACTGTACATTTCAATAGATTAAGCTAATGATTCCTGCAGATCTTTTATCTACATTTCTTTGCTGCAAAAATTATTACAATACCTAAAAAAAGCAATGATGTTGTATTAATAATATCCGGGCAGTTTAAACTGAACATCTCTTAAGCTTTCACTGAAAATGGCATTTCTGTCCTAGCGAGCCTTGTAGTGGATTGATTGAAACCTCCTTCAATTGCATATGTTTCTTTCCAGATCTCCTGTCACAGGAGGTACTGTATTGTCACTCACTAACAGGACTGTCCGTGTTGGTTTCCTTTGCATCATGTCCTTCACATGCACTCCAGGGAAGCTGACGTTCCTGACTATGACAGAATTCTCCAAGTTTAAAAAGGCCAACAGTAGTTTGGGTGTCCTCACACAGAATGAGCTTTGTTTTCTTTCCTGTGTCACTAACAACAAACTGTGTTGGTTTTTGCCGATGTGCTACGGCAAATCATTGCTTATGTGGGTGCTTTCTTAATTTATTGGGCAGTTCTGCCTTCTGAATCCTTCCCAAGTGCTTCTAGACTTCGCCTGCACCACGTCCATCTCTAAATGTGTTCGTTCATGCAACTTTCAACATTCAGCAACACCATCTGTTGCTCTCATATTTAAGAAAAGAGCTTGAAGGTCAAAGATGTCTTCAAACTTCTCTAGTTTTACATTTTAATAAAATCAAATCTGAAGTTTGGATTTGCTTTGGCTTTCAATTGGAGTCTGGGATGCTGTTTCACTGAAAGCAGCAGTTCCCACTTCTGCATAACTGACATGGATAGTATGTCATTAAAAATAATGACATGTTATTTAAGAGGAATGGTCACAGCGAAGAACCCTGGCCTCTCTACCCAACAACATTTTTTCATCTTGTCAACAACAGCCCTTAGTCTTTCTTTAAAATGACAAAGGTTTCCAGTGTCAATATACTCCTCTGACTGTCCTCGGGATGGCAGTGCTCTAATCAGATTTTAAGCTCTTACTTTCGCATTACACGCCAAAGTCTGGTGCTCAAATGCCATTCACTTCAAAATGCTGCGTTTTATTTAATGGCTAGAACATGTCAGCACTGTCTCCAATGCTCCTTTCATGTAAAAAGACAAGGGGATGTGACAAGGTACCTTTGATGTGCCACATCCAACCTTAAGTCTGAATTATTTATAAATGTTTGGAAAATTACATAAAATGGTAGTGTAGTGATATGTAACCCGTTACCACAACATTCTCAGATCAAAACACAGTAATCTGCCTTATTGCAGAGCAGTTTCAAGGGCAGCTCACCAGGCTGGGCTGCGTGGAGCCAGTTTATAACCCTGGTTCTCCCACGGTCCTGGTGGTGAATTCAGGGAAGCCCCCCCAGCCTCCTCAGCTTCGGTTTCCCCTCCTTTAAAGCAGGGCAGGCTACCACCCATCTTCTCTGCAAGGTGTCTGGATATCATGGTGCTACGTAGTTTTTATATTTACAGCATAGAGGCTAGATATTATTCATGTTATTACAGTTTTTTTTCTATTTTTACCGTGATATTATTCCTACTACTACAGTATTCTGCCTCCAGGGTGCCGGGTCCTGAGCAAACACAGACGCAGGCTGGTCAAAGCCCACCACTGCTTACATTTGAAAAATGCCTTAGAAGTGTAAGACCATCCTTTCCACACCAGTGCACTTAAACTTAAGAGAAAATCAATAATTTTCTCTACAAATTGACTAGGACTTTTCCAGTAGGTCTCGCTCTGTGTAAAAAAGCACAAACCATTCTCAAGTATAAATAGAAAAACGTTCCAATAGTACTAAACCCACGGATGGTACTATTTTTCATGAGATGTTTATACAAATACTTTTATATTTTGGTTAACTCTCTCAGACAAAGAACAGCAGCTTTCTTAATGGAAGAAATGTTGTTTATTCTTCACTTTTATTTACTCATTGTGTCATTAACTAAATAACAAAGCAATGTAGTGTTTCAGTGACATACCTAATAAGCAATTCAAAATTAATTCTTACTTTCTCCGTTCCTTAAATAGTTCCTCATTTCCTGATTTATGTTTCTGTAGAGACATATTTAGACTGATTTTTGATAAAAAACTATATATAAGGATTTTACCATTTACATTTTATATTAAGTTGTAAAATTTATATACTTATCACTATCCAAAAAAAGTAAGAGCTGAGCGCATCCAGGTCAGGTGAAAATGAGGAGACTTTCCAAATCTGAGCGCTGTCAGTTGTAAGACCACAGGGTCCCCATTGCACTTCAGCACCCACAGAAGGGCATTACCCCACCACGCATCGAAGCTGAAACAGAGAATCCCCTACTCAAAGGTGCTGAGCAGGAAAAGAGACAGGCATGGACGGGCCACCGTCGGAGATGAAGTACACCCAGAAATTTAACTCAGAAGCGCCTTTAATTTTTGACAGGGTCTATTTCCGTTCTCACTCCTGTCCTTGCTAAAAATTGGCATAAATGTAATGGAAAGCCATAGAAACTTCAGATGTCAGGAATTCCAGGAGCTGCTTTTTGCAAACCAGGCAGTCTCACCCCTCATTTCTGGGGTGGTGATCCAGCCCATGTAATAAACTGTGACCCAAAACTAAGCAAAACACGGAACTCCAGGTCTGTTTGGTGGAAATGGACAAATGAAAAGTGACCGTTTTTCCCCCAAGCATCATCACACGCCGTTGGGAGTAAATGTGTGTGCATGGCTACGTACATAAGTGCATATGCATAACGTCTCTAAACTCACGACAACAATTCCTTTTGGTGCAAACGATAATGTAATAGGTCTCACAGAGTTTTAAAAAATCAAATCATTATGATTGGTAAAAAATGAGCAAAATGCAGGTAAAGAATAAGATTTTCTTGTGCTTTTACATTCAAAAAATCAACTTTTTACACATGAAAAAACAGAATTAGGCTTTCCTCAGCAAGGACCGTTATTCAAAGCACAGCTTATCTGGGGCCATAATTGCCATCTGCTACTATTACAACAAGAGGTAGAAAGATGTAGTCACTTTCTGCATTGAAAGTGCTTATTCTCCTTTCATTATTCTCAAAGGTGATGATAATTAGGCATTTTTCAGCCTGTCCCCTACCAGAACACAAAAAAACATTGCCTCAGTGTTGAAAGGGAAATCCAGCACAGGTTTCCAGCAGCACAGCTCTAGTGGGAGGAGGATGAGGCTGGTAGGTGGCTGTTGGGCTGTACATGAGGATAAATAAGCGTGAAGATACTGTGTCAGAACTGAAGTCACGCAGTAGACAACATCCAGGTGATTATGAGAGCAACATCTACACTCTTACAACATTTATATAACTGAAATATTGAGAGAAAAATAAATGGATTTCACAGTTGAAGCATCTGTTCTACTCATAAAACTGTCGCTCAGAGAGAAATGAAGTTACAGTACCAGTGCAGGCATCACAGGAATGCAAGAGGCAGGTTATTCACAGGCTTAAGTCAGCCAACAGCTATCTTAAAAATGTCAAATTAGGAGATACGTCTTACTACACAGCTGAAGATGTTATTTAATAAAATATTCATTAAACAGATTGATACATGCCCACACTGGGTCACAACATCAGGTTGTTAAGGCACGTCACTATAAATCTAGTATTGCACATTTCAGCTTGTTTCCAAGCCTGCATGACAGGGTGACTGCCACAACACAGCATGTCCTGAAGTCACGGTCTAGCTCTACACCTCCTCTCCCTACCAGGCACTGGATAGCCCTGTCAGGGTAGACTCTTCCGTCTTCAAAGTGTCTCCATGTGAGAAACGCATCACAAGATCTGGCATTCCCAGGCTTACCTGAGGTTTGCAAGTTCCCAAAGGATTTGTCTGTCATCCATCCATCCATCCATTCATGTTATATTACGCACCAATTACTTGTTCCAGCTATTAGTGAGGTGTCCTGCAAACCTCTTCTCAGCCCCTGAAGTGCACCTACCACCAGCAGACCCCACCCAGGATGCTGTGTTTCAGCTAGACCTCTTCTTGATGAATCTCAAGAGGCTTTTCGTTATTTTCACAGTTACCACAAGAACCACTTGATTTCTGTAATCATCTAGAGGACCAAAATGTGTATAATAAGTTTAGTTTGCCTAGCTGACATTCATAAAAATAGCAGTAGCATACCCACAAGCTTATCCAGGAACAACTCCTTTTTGGTCCGAACAGAGGTTCTTTGGAGTGCCGATCCTTTCTTTCATAAAATCTGCTGAACGAAAGGCACGCATTACATAGCTCTAATTTTCAGCCATATACCACGAACATTTTTATCTCATGAGGTAACAGCTTGCCTTTTAATTTAGCAACATTTTATATAGAACACACATTGCATGTTATTAATAAACATCATTAGTTTTAAGGTCTGTGCGTCACATCAATCACTGCCAAACCAGTTGAAAAAAAGGGTACTTGGCTACCTGGGCTGAAGGGCGACAAAGGTGGCTGGATGTCATCTAGCTACATCACTTATTTGGCTGCTACTGTCTGCAGCCTGAAGAAGGACTTTGGCCATTTATTAATGCATATATGTATCCTCAGAACCAAAGCCTTTGCTAACAGAAATTGGCACCACTCCACGGAAGTCAGCTGAACGTTCGTAACAAATGAACAGCTCCTCCACAGCAAGCAAAATTTTGCCTTCCTTTATGCATCATCCCACATGCCCATAGGATTTTGCCTACGTGATTAAAAGAGAATGACTCACAGGAGCGGCTGCAGCGTCTTCCAAGCCTGTCCCAGCCTCCTCTGTTATGCTCTACCTTCCAGCTGACCTTGTTAGCGAAGCAGGAAGTAACAAAAGAAAGCCTTGGCTGGTAAAAAAAGGTCATACTACTTCACAATACTGTCACACGTTCATCCTTGGAATCGACAGCACCTCCAACACACCAACTCGAGTTAAATGAATTTGGTGTCAGTGTCTTGCTCCTGGGACAGGAACAGTCAAACATTTAATCCCTAAAGGCAGTAGGTTGATAGAAGTTCTGGAATAAATCCACTAGGTAATACTATTTATATCCCATTCATTCACTGGAGTACTTCTGTAATATTTTTAAAAAGGAATCATCATATGAACTTAACACACAATACAGGATCTTGCTGCTTCATACATAATTTAGTTTTAGAACTGAGAGCTTTCATAAACTCACCTAAAAAGTAAGTTTTCTCTTCTCTTTCACCTTTAATTTAAAACCTCTTCAGGCTTGTAAGCCCACATGAGAGAAAAAATTAAAGTCAGGTCAGAAATCTCCAAAACAGCAGTTTATACATTCAAATGTGTAACAGTCTGGGGTGTTTTTGTTGGTTCAAAATGTTTTTCATCACGATCTGACACATCTTCAAGTTAAAAAATCAACTGAGGTACACAAAGGTGGCTACCCATGAGTTTAATCAGGGGGGTGGCAGTGAGCCTGTGTACTCCGCGTGAGAGAATCAGAGTCTGAACCCCCAGCAACAGATACATTGCAGCTCTCATTTACTTGGGACGTGCACTGAAAATAATTACTCTTGATTGCTTAGTCTTGTAATTTTGGAATAAACTAGGGTGTACACCGAAATGTCAGAATCAAGTGGGCCCACCATCACCTTGTGGAACCTCCCTGCTGTCACCAGCGCCTGCCCAGCACCCAGCACGGCAGGCAGGTGTTGCGGCACAACTCCGAGCACCGAGGAGAAGGGTTTGAATGCCTGGGGGAAAAAAAAAAAAAGTACAAAGGCCTTTTCCAATAAGTGCCTTTTCTCCAGTTTGTGTTCCATTCTCCACCTAAATATAAATTGTGAGCAGCTGAGGCACGAGCTGACAGGTTTGATGCTGAAGTGTGCAGTTCCCATGGGATTCTTTTTCTCTTCAAAGCAGTACACATTCAAGCCAGGTGGTACCTGAAAATCCTACTGTACCTGTATGGACATTATAGCTAATGTAACAGGCTGAAGACAAACACAAAGTAAGATAGAAATTGGACAAGATTGTGAAAAATATTATACTGCACAAGAGCATGCCCAGCATGATTATATTCTAGTCAGAGCGATGTATCTGAATTAATTTCCAGTTCCTAGAAATGTGCTAGAGTCCCCACAGAGGTGTAAGAATTCAACAGGCTATAAGTACATTGGGATTTTTGTCTTCAGCCTTCAGGCTATCTGTGATGGCTTTATTCTCCATGCATGTATCAGCACAGTGGTCATTCTGCTCCAGCGATGCACTGCCGTGTACCGTTTCTGCTCCAGACCATGCCATACCGCAGAAGCGTTGTGTAGGAGCTGTAGGTGTATAATGTGAGGACAGCCAGGGCTGCTGGGAACGGATCCCCACTCTGACCCAGCCACAGTTCTGCGCCTCCATCTAGCACACATTCAGAGTTAAGGGAGAGAGTGCATTACGACAAGCAAGCCCATTCTGGTACAAGACTCTCAAGAGTACATGGCTCGTATGATCATACAATCCTAGGATAATTCAAGTTGGAAAGGACCTCAGGGGGTCTGTAGTCCACTCTACTGCTCAAAGCAGGGACAGCTTTGAGGTCAGACCATGTTGCTCAGGGGGTCTTGAAAACATCCAAGGATGGAGACTACACAACTTCTCTGGGCAACCTACCTGACTGTACTCACAGGGAAAAAGGTGTTCCTTACATTCAGCACAAACCTCCCTTGCTTCAGATTATGACCATTGTCTCTTATCCTCTCCCAACAAACCCGTTAGAGCCCAGCTCCATCCCCTTGATGACCCCTTATAGGCCCTGCAGGCAGTGGTACTCCAAGATGCCCCAAAGCCATCCCTTCTCCAGACTGACCCAGGCAAGCTCCCCAGCTGCTCCTCACCAGGCAACTGCTCCAGCCCTGCTGCCCCCTCTGATGAGCCCCCTCCAGTTTGTCCATGTCTGTCCTGTGCTGGGAGGGCCAAACACAAACACAGTATCTAGATGTGGTTTAACATCTACTGCGTAGAGGGGGAAAATCCCTCCCCGCAGTCCATGGGCTGTGTTTCTGTTCACACAGCCCCAGAGGCTGTTGGCTGCCTTTGCTCCCAGGGCACAGCGCTGGCTCACGCACAGCTCGCTGCCCGGGGCTTCTGCCACAGAGCTGCTCCCCAGCCCGTCCATCCCCGGCTGGTGGTGTTGAGGAGGCTCTGCCCGCCGTGGTGCAGGACCTGACATTTCACTTTGATGACTTCCATGACGTTCCCGTCAGCCCATTCCTCCAGCCTGCCTAGGTCTCCCCGAATGGCAGCTCGGCCCTTGGATTGGCTGGTGCTCCCAGTTTGGCATCGCCTGCAAACCTGAGAAGAGTGCGCTCCATCACCTTCTCCAGGCTGAGAGACAGAGGAAAAGAAAGTGCTGGAGACTATCCCATATGTGGTCACCAAACTGCTAGGTGCCTTTGAAAAGTCACTGGATCCCCCCGTAGCTTGCTTTCTCCGTAAGCAAAATGTGGATGGCAGATCTAGAACGCTCTGGGCAGTATCCTAACAGCCTTGGAAGAAAATTCCTGTTCAGATCTTGGTATCACTAATTGTTATCGTCATTAGTGCTGCTTGTTTCCTGCGGTCATACATTTGTGCCCCAGCAGGGATTAACAGGACTCACAATAATTTACAGGCAATACTCTGATATGTCCTAGTAAAGATGCCTTACGCAGGTTTTACTTCCTCTGACTGCACAGGCTGGCGGTGCTCAGGCTCCTGCAAACCCTACACTCTTTTGTGCCAGAGTCCTCAAATGGAGGTGAATGCTCAGGCTGCAGTGGCCTCAGGGCAGAGGTTGACAGGTGCAGTAATGTGCCACCTCTCTGCTTCATTGCATCAATGAACAAATGCATATTCCTTAGCTCTCAACTCACGTTACAGTTCAATTATGCTCTGTCAGTCACTAGCAACATATACTGACGAGTGTCTTTCTGCATGCTCACAGTGTCTTCCTTTTCACCAATACCAAGACTTCATTAAACTCCCTCTTAGATATAGTCCCTGTTAAGTGTGTCAGAATGGTATTACAGTAGAAAATAAAACCAAGTCATTAGAATGGAGATTGATTGTAAACTTAGTTTTAAGCCCGGTTATACAGACGTATCTCACACGGACGGTGATGACAGTATGTTAATTGAAAGAGCTCTACAAGAAACATGTCCTGCAAGTTAACTAACTGTGTCACACATATTTTGCATGAAGACCACACTCAATGAAGACCTTGTTTAATAATTTCTGTAGGTATCATGATCAGTTTGTTGGGTATGCATTTAACAGGGTTCATAGCACATGCAACTCACCACTGAAATGGATACTGAATAGCAGATAAAATTTTCTTCATGTGTCCAGGTTTACCCCACTATGCAATACATATGGAAGAGGCTATTCATACAAAAGGTTTGGGTGTTTCTCCCCAGCCCTTGGCACACACATTCCACTGTTCCACGCAAACCCAAACATTCTCTCAGACAGGCTTTATATAAAGCACCACGATGCCCCAAAAGCATCAGAATCAAGCAGTAGGTTTCACTGTGCATAAGTTTTAGCACTCGTAACTTCTGTGGTTTTCTTTCCTGCTTTGCACTTGAAGACGTAAGTACAAAAGATGGAGTACATGAAAGATTTGTACTTTTGTAAGGAGGTGTTGGCTATTACTGTTTTTAGCCAAAATATCACAATTCAGCTGTCTTCTCTCTGAGATGCTCTTTTCTCATATATATTTCTTGGCCATAATAGGTTAATTACCTAATAGGCTTTTTCCCTAGTCTGTGCAGGCTTTGGCCCTTTAAGGTCAGTGGAAAAAACAAGACATAAAATCTATTTCTTATTAATGAATTTCTTCTAGCCCATAAAACCTGAACTCATTTTTTTCAAAGTAAATAGAGTGCTTGCATTTTATTTATAATCATGATTCATTTATAATTTCAGTGTACAATATCACTCGTGTTCGATCACAAAGTTCTCAAAAAGCATCTGCAACACTACCTGGTTTTAAGGTAAATGCATATTAAGCAATAATAGAGCCAGGTTTCAAGAATGAAGGAATAAAATCATCCATGTAAAGATTCTCAGCTCGTTCTAGAGATGCAGATTTCTAATTCGATCACACAGATTGTACACATCTGTGCACACATACACACACATACATGTGTGTATGCATGCATGTATATGTGTATATACACTTTCTGCAAAGCAAAATGACAATTCTTGTCCTGTGAGCTTTGCATTTTTCTCCACAGTAGCTGCGCTTTTTAGAATTTGAATACTTGGAGTGTCCCTTCCATCCTGATGTAACATTCATCCTTCTTTCTTTTCCCGTTCCTTTCTCTTGATCAGTCACAATCAATTTTCTTCCACATCTTTCTCTCAACCATAGTCCACATTCATAGTTCGTTCTGCAAAGAAACTCCCAATGTCACCTTACTGATATCCTTTAGGTATGATTTAATTTGATGGTGACTCGTGAAAACACCAGTAAGAATCTTTAGTATTCCAAAGTGGTACATCAAAACATCCAAAACAAGGATGCAATTCTCAACAGTAGCCAATATTATGAGCCCCTCCAAGCTGGAGCTCAAATTTCCTCATTTGGGTAAAATTTGGAAAGCTATCGGAGTGCCTCTAACAAGAGCAGATGCTGCAGTGCAACTATACGAACCACACCAGCTATGCACGTTACAAGCAGGACGCTAAAATAAAAAAAAAGACTATTTTAAAGGATATTTACTTGAAAAACCTAGCTTAATGTAGAACAACAAATAAGCAGCTGTGCAGTGCTTTCCAATACACTCATCATTTTGTCGGCCCACTTCAGGAAAATCAATTCGTGCAGTTTGTCTACAAGCGGTGTTATGGACTGAACAGTCACCGTTCGGAGGGTTATCGCTTCGGAGGACAAGGAGAAAATGCTCACGCATTGAAGAAAAACCGGGGAAAAAGCTGTTGAGAAACGGCAGTGGAACATTTCCATACGCTTTAATACCCCAGTTCCAGCCCTGACGCGGTGCCACGCAGGAGGGAGGGAGGGAGGACGCCAGGTGAGCACCAAACGGTACGTACGTACCCGGCATGTGCGCAGAGCCTGCTCCTAGGCCAGGGGCAAACGCTCCTGTTCTCTGTAACTCCACCACACCACCATCAGAGTTTGCATTGACACTACCAATGCAAGACAGTGATTCTCACAGAGAAAAAGATACAGCCTGCTCATGCTGCAGGTTTAATACACTTCTTATATTGACATTGTATTCCCTGCCCCAAAATTTGTCATTTAAAGGGCTCTGCCAGTTTACAGTGCTATAATCATGGCATGATTAGTCCTACAAGCTGTTTATAAACATACAAATCACACCAAGTGCTCATCACATTACCAACAATGGAAGGGTCACAGATTTTAAGGCCACGAGGAACAACTACGAAATCGACATCTCTGACCTCTTGCCTCAAACAGAGAGCAGAAAATCCCTCTCGCATTGAGCCCTCCACTACACGGGGCTGGAGCCGCGTAGGGCAGATCTACGTGTCCTGCCTGAGACCAGCCTGAAGGTTACTCTGCTCTATGCTCACCTGGAGGGGAAAAAGCAAAGCACTCGTGTGACACAAGGACATCTCAAGTATGCAGCACTGGCCACCCTTGGACCTTGGCTAACCTTTCATCTCTGTGGAGACCCTCCTGTGCTGGAACAATCTTCAATGCCCATTTTAAGCCCGTTTTAGGGGAATGGTAAAAGATGCACAGAGGGCGTACCATGAAGACGCTGACCCTTATTAATTCATTTTATGGGGGAAGGAACTAGAAAATAAGCAAATCTGCAATGATCATTGTCCAGTTACTGTAACATGCCACTTCCAGAAAAGACTTCATAAGCCTTCAGGGAATTTGCCTGAACAGGGACTGAGGAAAGAACGACTTCTCCAAAACCATACTGCATGTTTAAGTCAGATGTGACAGGGTTCCTGGAACCGCACTATAGCATGCTGCCTTGCAGTAGGAATTAATCCATAAAATTCATTACACTTCTGCTGATGAAACAGTGGTAACTTCTTCACGGTCTTTTTCACACAAAAAAAGGCAAAGCTTTGAAATATCCTTTTACACGATGCTTGAATAGCCTATTAAACTGCTTTTGGACTGATAACACACTGTCAGCCTATGACATTACCAATTTTTGCAACGTGGTGAAGATTTCTCCTTACCACATAGGAACATGATAGATAACATGTTGCCTTTGCCTTTGCCTTGAACAAAGGTACTACTTGTGATATTACAGCCCATCTTAGGGCAAAAAAATACCTGGAGGTGATCCGTATCTACCTGATGCTATTGTACTCCATATCTCAGTCGCAGATGATATTTCAGATACCACCTTTGAAACACTAGAATACATTAAGAGAGAGCAAGCTGGTGAAAGGTTTGAAGGCACTCCACTGTATCCGATTTGCTCTTGTTGACTGTTTTAACAGTTCTGTCAACTTCAGGAACATCCTGCTGTTTCAAACTCACATGCAAATCTGTCAATTTTTCTGACTCTGTTCAAACCAGCCGCAAAATTCCACACTGACCTCAGCAGGGCCAGCATTTCATCCTCTTACATCAGGCACTGCAGCAATAGGAAAGGTAGGTTTCATATCTGTAGGGTTTTGCATCTGTTTACACACAATAATGAACACACATAGTAGCGGTCCAGAGCCAACAAATCCGTGACTTCAACTATAAATCAAATACGATATTGCTAATCATTGTTCCGCTTATTTTTCCGTTGTGCTGGGCTGGAAAATACTCATTAGTGTTTATACAAATGCATATATACATATTTATATATAAACACATACATGTTTACCTTATTTAGAATAAAAGCTGCTAGGAAAAAAGACACTTTCTATATCTAGTCTCCTAGAAACTAGATGCTTAAAATAATAATGAGCCAGCTGGAAACACTAATTGTCAGACAATAACCGAAAAGACTATTGCACGGTTGCTGCAAATATTAAGCCGATTAACGTTAGTTATGATGGGTGCTATAAAATACTTTTGGTCATATCAACACTTCGGGCATTTAATCACACGCACACATATCTGTCAATGTTTAACGTCAATCGAAAACCATTATAATTTGACAGTTCCATCCAGTTCTATAACTAACAGTTTGAAATACAGGTTTACTGTGAAATAATTAAACGGCAAAGCCTCGACAGTCATGTTGCCCGCTAGCTCCCGCCAGCGGGGAGAGGGGCTGAAGGTGTGCACTGCTGCTAATTCGGAAGGGAACATGTGACACAACCTGACATGTCAAAGTGTGAAGCGTTTTTTGCCACTTAGGTAAAAACAAGCGTACTGACTGGTGAGACTGCAAAAAAAAAAAAAAATTAAAGATGAGGACTTGGAGGTTCTTTTATATATGCATAATTAAATGCCTAACGAAAACAGAGCTATGGCCATTTTTAAACGCCTTTAAGAGCTTCCCCCTTCTCCTCCTCCCTTCTTCCCTCGCCGTTCGGAGCTGTTGAGTAACAGACATTTCGGAGTGCGCACGGGGGAAGTAAACAAATGCATTGCCACTGTAGTTGCAGGGCAAGGAAACATCGATGTCGCCGCTGCTGCAATCACATTAGCAGGGTGCGTTAACGGGAATGTCACGTCTGATCAACTAGTCGGGTCAAACGCCTTTCGAAATACAATCTGAGCAGAAGCACAACCTAAAATGGCCAGAGAATCGACTTCCCAACAGTTTCCTTCCAAATCCAGACCCCTGTTGCAAAGGCAAGCTTTCGGTCACCAACACTCACTGTCAAACCATCCCAAATCACACGACAGTGACACTTCACACTTGACTGCGTCCCCGTTTCCGCCCCCTTTAAACCCGAATTTGATTTTTCTCTCCTCTCCCGCTGCGCACCCGCACCCTGCGGCATCCGAAGACGTCCCCGGCAGGGATAACGCGCACAGCCAGAGTTCGCTCCGATTCCTGCCAGCTTGTCTGTCAAGGGCAGAAACACTTACAGCCCGGGTGTTTGGGACCGTTTTTCTTCCGGGGGGGCTTTTTCGCTTCCAACACCCTGTGTTGCTGTCTCCCCGCTTCTGCACGCGTTGCCCCATGCAACCCAACGCCAAGAGCAGGAAGGGCCAAGGCCGGAGCCGTTCGGGCGGGAGAGCGGCTGGGCGGGATGCGGGCCGCGTCGTGCCCCAGCGCGCTCGGCACGTCCACGCTCACCAAGTGCGGACTTCTTTCATCAATAGCTCCTGGCACCGCCGGGCTCGAGCGTGTGTCTGACGGCAGCGCTCGCCCTTTGGCAGAGAGAGCAGCTCGGAGGGAGCTCGGGCACGGTCAGAGCGGGCAGGGGACCGCTGCCACCCACAGCTTCCCCTGCCCAGTTTCTCCACCGTCTCCCCCACCTCCTTCCACCAACCCGCCCCTGGGAAGGAGAAACTCACCCCCGCCTCGGCGTCCCCATCCCCTCCCCGCAGCCCGCCCGCGTGTGCCCGCCGGTCCCCGACGCCATCTCCCCCCCTCCCTTCCCCTCGCTCCCCCGGTTCGCCCCGGGGCCGGACGACGAAGCGCTGCCTTCCCCATCCCCCGGGCTCACCTTTTCGGTCTGCCCGGCGGCGCAGCCACCGCCTGCATACCAATGCGGGGCCGCAAAGCCAAG
>Ga0181612_110375_pt1 | contig 15524 bp, 8 predicted proteins | sample HoacroProtozoa21_FD_119630 | JGI IMG/M metagenome (GOLD analysis project Ga0181612, IMG submission 119630) | Hoatzin crop microbial communities from Cojedes, Venezuel. Combined Assembly of Gp0051906, Gp0051904, Gp0051908 | reverse complement strand
TTATTTTATTTTATTTTATTTTATTTTATTTTATTTTATTTTATTTTATTTTATTTTATTTTATTTTATTTTATTTCTGAGTTTTTTGTATTAGATTTTTTGGTTTTGGTTCAAGCTCTAATAAAACAATGCTTTCTGAGTTTCAAAGTCTTTCAGTCTTCTTAGGGGATCTCATTATAATGAAAAGGTCTAGGCAGTTCCATTGCAAAACCTTGGCTGACTTTGGCTTCTGTGACAGCTAGGTAGTTAGGAGACATTAACTATCTCCCTTGTTTACATGCTTCAAACTGCTGATCGTAAGGAGTTACTTCAGTGAAACAAAAGACAGAATGTGGTGAAATTCAGTATTTGTACCATTTGCACAACTTAATTATACTACCTTACAAGGCCTGTGTGGACTGAGTTCTATTTAAAATTCTATAACAAGCTGTAATTACAGCTGTACTGCTTCTGGACTATCTGGTCTGTTTGGGATTTGGAAAATTCTGCAGCTGGTATCTCAAGTTCATGTTCTTATCTAGATCACTAGCCCTTTGGGGCTGGCAGCAACAAACCTTCAGTGTCTTCTTCCCTAAAAACTAAGTGTAGGTAAACCTGATCCAGCTAGGCATTGCCTAGTTGTTGTTTGTTGTGCCTTCAGACTCCAAGTTTGCCCCTGGCTTGGCATTTGCTCCTTGTCCTGGATCCTGCAGTGTAGATTTAATCTCCCGGTATTTGAGTGCTGGCCACTCCTTTGGCTTGCTTTGTGGTTTCGTGTAGTTCCTCATATTGGTAGTCGGTGCTGTTGGTCCAGCCACCACTGACCCCTTCTTCTTGCCATGCAGACTGGTGTCTTCACAGGGGTGTCAGGATCTTGGCATGTCATTATGAGCTACACACTTCATGGGCTAGTGGGTGACAGCTAGATTTAAATTAAATAATAATAATAATAAATAATAATGTGTGGTAGAAGTAAATGTTTTGTTGTACATTACAAAGAAACTTGCTCATGCGGTCCATCATTAGGATGTTTGTGAAACACATAGAAAGTATTTTCAAAATAACATTCACTTCATTATGCAAAAGGTTTCTTTCCCTCTTTGGGGCCCAACCCTAATGTGTAGTTTTTGATTCACTGAGAGAAAGATAATTTTCTCAGATTGAGAAGCCATCCCTTATGGGTTGACTATCTTCTAGTGTGCTAGTGAAAAAATAAGTGACCAGCCCTGAAATAATTAAACCAGAGTTTGGTGCTCAAGCTTTCAGCAAATGGAAAGAAAGGCAATCCACAGAGACTTTGTAAACATCTGGTAGAGAAAGAAATGCAATGATACAAAAGTGTGAAATGATAACAGCAGTAATAATATCCAGGTGGCTCATCTAAAAATGATATGTTTGCAGTCTGCTTTTATGCGAATCAACCCTTAACCAGAGGAAAAATAATCCAAGCTAGAGGTTCTGAGGAATAAAAGCAGCAAATGTGCCATGACTGGAAACAAAACAAAACTACACAAGTGTGCTCACCTGCAGAATAAAAATCTGTAATTGGTGTTTAGTGCATCCTGCACTCAGTGATTGATGCTGGTTGTGATAAATGGAGGAAGGAATAGATTTCTGGCTGACTGATGCTGGGAACACAAAGGGATAGGCTAAAAAATGGTAGGTAGGTATGTAGGTAGGTAGGTAAGTAGGTAGATAGATAGGTAGATAGATAGATCGATAGACAGATAGATAGATAGATAGACAGACAGACAGACAGATAGATACGTACATACATGCATACTTGCATATATACCTGCATACACACATACAAATACATCTGGCTGCATTTCTTAATGAGAATCTGCTGTAGTGATGTGTCAGTGGTATGCTGCATTCTGTGTGAAGAGCTACCTCCCCTGGTTTGTTTGCATTAAGCTCCTACCAGCTTTGGTTCATAATGCCAGTTACATCAGTGATGCACAATGCTATTATCAATTTTTATATATATACATATATATGTATTTGTAATAGTGTTACATTTCTTTAAAAACCCTGAATTGCCTGAAATTCTCAGGAGGGAGAGGAGATTGATCCGGTGTGGTGGGGAACTGAGCCTGTCTCTGGGGCCAAAATGTTTGGGCCCGCTGCTTGTGGCAGAAGGGAGGACGCAAGTACAGAGTTCAGGCAGCAGACAGACAGGTCCTCCTGGAAAGCGTCCCAGGGACCAGGAGCTGCTAGGCGGATTTTGTTGCCATTCAGAAATTTTGAATGGCATTTTATAAATGGAATGGCATTTTATAAAATGGAATTTTATTGAGGAAATGACTCACCTGCAAGGAAGGTGCAGTTATTTAAGAACCTTTTAACGTGATTGTTGATATTTATACTCCAGCTCGCATAGTCACTTTGGATTTTCTCTATTCAGAAAAGTTAAGCATCTTAGTTAATACTACAATAAAATCTGGCTTCTCTGACTTTAAAGCCTTTTTTTCTCGGAGGAAGGGAGATTTCATTGAAGACAAAAGCCCGGACAGATCCACCTTAAAGCTGTGGTCAATGTCTATTTCTTCCGTAATGCCTGTTAGTTGTACTGTATCCAGCTTTACCAAAAATTGCCCAGTGTACCCCACAAGGACATCCCTGACATCTGTTACTTATAGCTTTTTTTTATGCCATCTCTGTGAAAATCTGCTCATATTAGCCAAGTTATAAGCATTTTAGAAAGGCCAGAGAATATTAGGATTTTTCCAAAGGCTTTGTTTGTATGGAGTATGGCCCCTCTTGAGATTGAGCATAAATTCCCTTCACTTGCATTTGTCTATTAATGAATCTGAGTGGCTGATTAAATATTAGAAGTCTTATTTTTTCTGGCTTCTTTGTGTGCCCCTTTTCTTTCATAAAATAATGTATTTGTAGGGGCCAGCAGGAATTTTGTGTCCAGAGGCAAACCGATCCATCTCATCTGTGATCTAGCAATTAATACAAATGTCACTGATGACATTTTAAGGTGGCACAAATATTTGAAGTGAAAAATAATCATTAGATGGTGCCAGCCCAACAGAAAAGTTTTACTGTTCAGTAAGCCAAGCTGTTTCCAAAACAGCTTGTCTCCCAAATGCATTCCCCACACTTAATCTAGAGAAAGGTGGAAGGCCATCCGAAAGATATGAGAATTTGAAAGCAGAAACTTTGCAAAAGATGTAATGGTCACAGTGGATGAGTATTCAATAAAAGGTTCCTGAAATATTCTGTGACCAGAAAACCATAATGTGCTGCTTGGTTGTGTAGATGAGGGAATATATGTGAACTCGGTGCTGTTTCTGTGTAATGGGAATACGAATTGAGAAGCAGTACACAACTATTCCAGCACTAACAGATCTAAACCACTCTGACACCAACTAATATTTTGGGGGGTTTTATTTAGAGGAGTAACATCCAAGTGATACTTTATATATATTTTCTTTTTCATACATTTCTATACTTTTTTTTCTTTTTTTACCAGGCTTTCTAAAAGTTGAGAAAGCTTTCTTCCCTTATTTGGATACTTCCTGAAACCATGGCTATTCTTTTCCTTGTTTTTTTTTAAATTGAATCTCCATGCTTGCCACCTTCTTGGCTGCCTGTTCTATAAAATAAACTCTAATTGATATTCAGTATCTTACATGTATTCAGCCCTAGAATTTTTGAAACAATTCCAAACTTTCTCTTTTCAAGACTATGTCTTACCTTTATGCCCCATTCACATCCACCCACTCAGGGAATAATATCTTCAATGTATTATTGTTATTTCTTTCCTTATGCCTACGTTTTTTCTTCAAACCTTTCACTCAAACTTCAGGTATCACACTCACTTGTGAGATCTCCTGGGTGCTGAAGCTTCCAGGTAGTATTCCAGTCAGTAGGTGTGACCTTGTTGTGAGCAATTTCTACAAATAACTGATCTATTTCCTTACATAGGTATATGTTTTTTTCTCCTTAGGTACTGCCAGTGAGGCTGTGCACTAATGGCTTTATTTCTTTGCAGAGAGAGCAACTTTGCCAAAAGCAGGTTAGTGCTCAGTTCTGTGCTTATCGCTGTCCTCTTCACATTTTTTGTTCCAGTCTGGAAAACACTGTTGTGTCTTGCAAGTTCACTTTCATTTTACTTCTACATGTTCCTGGGTTTTGTTTTATTTTGTTTTAAAACCTAGTCCACTGTGGCACCAAGGACCAGAAAAAAGAGAAATCAAAACTTGTAATCTGATCTGAGTACTTTCTGCAGGCTGGCAAATTTCAGTTGCTTATGCTGTTATCTCTAAGCCTGTTTTCAAAAGTATTTCGTATCTCTGTTCCGTGTCTCTGAGGCCCTTCTCAATCTGATCTTACATTAGAGATCATACAAACCCTCCAAACAGCATGTCAGACTTGCTGAACTGAAGTCTGCTATAAATGCTTCAAAAATGTCTCCCTTTTTGATTTCACATATGAAGCCAATTATCTTGCAAACAAGTCATTCTTTATAGGCACGGAGTATTTTCTAGATCTGTGCCATGGTCTGTTCTCTTTCACTAAGTTTTAGGCTAGTGAGTGAAACATGCTCTGGATCCTGCAAATATAATTTGCTTGGCCCCAGTATATTAAGACAGACATAGACCTTCATCTTGTTATGCTTTTCCATAGTTTCACCTCCTTTTAGAAAATTCTTGCCTGAAGGACTTCCAAGAATCTGTTGTATCTGTGACAAATTCTAGATGCATTAATATCTTCATATGCTGTTGCATTTTGTCATTTGACACCTTTTGTCTTGTTTCATGATGCTTTTCCCCCTCCATTGAAGAGGCTAGCTAAAAATTCTTGATGTCAATTTATAAACAGTCATTATCAGACCATGCAACTAATATTAGCTGAGGCTGGAGCCCAGGCTGGAGCCTGGGCTGCAGCTGCTTCGTGCATGGATTTGTGTGCAGCTCACAAATTGGATTCAGAGAGGATGGACCACTTTGTCAAAACTCACTGATATCCCAAACCACACACCTCAGTGGACTCAAGAGGACAGGCACTAATGACTGCACTAGTCCACAGTCAAATACTGCTTCAAGAGCTGTCCAAGATCTGTAATTAGCTCAGTGTAAGGAGTGGGGAATGAGAGCCTCATCTTATCCAGTGAACCCCATTATATCCCTCTTTCAGCCAAATTTAAAACAGGACTTTTTTCAACAAGTTAATAGAGGATTAGGCAGAGTCAGGAGACATTTGATCCTCCTTAAAAATAAAAATCAAGAAGGAATCAAAAGAAAGATTTTTTTTCCTGAACAGATATTAACCATTATCTGCATAACCATGATCAGCACAATGGCTTTGATGAGACTCAGCCCACACAGTTTGTTCTTCCAGAGCAAACCGTGTTTTCTGCCAGCCATTCTGCATTCATTACATCCCAACCTAATAAAAAAGACTGAATGAATTCTCATGATCGATGCAAATAAAGCCAAATGCTGCTACAAAAGAAATAAGATTTCAATCATTATCAGTCACTGTTAAATGCTGAGAGGGAATATTCTCAGCAAATCTCATGCAGAATATACCTAAGCCATCACTTTGCCCGCTTTTTTTTTTTTTTCTTTGTAATTGGTGAGGAAAGATACAATGTTGGCACCTTTTAAAGCATCCTTCAGGAGCTCTGTTCAGACTGCCGTGTAATACAAATTATTTAGTAGTGTGTACTGCTCACTGCCAGTGTTGGTATAGCCAGTTCCTTCATCTCCATGGGTGGTTTATTTGGATTTTCATTGCAAATTGTAACCTAGGCATTTTATCTGGCTCTGTACAGGTCAGCTCAGGATCAAGCAGGGTTCATATTACCCGTGGAAACTCGAGCATATGCTTGTGTGATTTGAGAAAAAAAAAGGGTAAGGTAACTTCAGAAGCTAGAAGCCTCTAATTCAATCACAAAATATGTTGTCAATTGTTTTATGCTAGCCTGTAGGTTTAATGTTGGGCCAGAAAGATTTGACCAGAGGGAGAATAATATCTGCTAACACTGTTGCTAACATATTGCTTTACTCATGGGTTATTTCACTTTGTATTTTATTATCAGTGGAGCGGTTACCACTGCCTATTATTAAAATTGGTGGATGTTGCCCTTGAAACTTCCTTCATTTTTTTATAACTTTGTCAAGCTTTTAACTACTAATGTTTAAAATTTTCATGCTGATAAAGTGCCTGCCTCTGGCTGCTTTTATAGGGTTTATTTAGGTATTTATTTTCCATACATTCCAGCTGTTTCAAAGAATAATGCATGAGAAATGTAGGTTGATTAACGTTAAGTTGATAAACAAAACAACATTTGACGTTTTCTTTGAGCATCAATAATTTTTATATGCTTTTCCTCATGATATGAAGCAAGGTCAAGAAGTTTGGTGGGGAGAGACTATTACGACAGGGAGGTACATGTTGTATTTGTACAGGGAGTAAGCTGATTAAGAATGACCATTTAAATATGGTCATTGCTAACAGGTGAAACACAATCCAGTGTGATGCAGCACAACGTCTGCCAGCAAGTGCAGCTGTAAGCAGCAGCGTATCTGCTTCATTTGGCCAACTGCACTATGAGTAATGACATTGTTTCAGAGTTCTCCACGCCATTGTGCTGGACCTCAGAAGAAAAAGCGGTTTCATCTGAAAGAAATGGAAGAAGAAATTGAGCCTGTGGACAAAAAGGGAGTTTGTCAAGGAGATTCTTAGGAAAGAGAAAGCGGGGAGGAAGGTGGCAAGCAATAGAAAAAAGGATGCCATGAGTGGGATGGGAATAATGACCGACAGACCTGGATGAAGACAGTGAAGGAGGCTGGAAAAGAAATACGGCGAGGTCTTCACCTGCAGTGAGGAAAATGGAAATTGATGAGGAAAGAAGCAGGAAAAATGAGTCCAGACTGCCAAACTTTAAAAACAGACCTTATATATGTGTGTTAAAGTGCCTTGTGACATTTGCAAGACCTAGGCTTTCCAGTTTCTAGGAAATTTTGAAATTCCATGATTTGGGCTGGAAGGTGAAAAGGCAAAGAAAAGCAAAAAATTGAAAAAAATCACTTTTCATACTAAATTGTGGAAAACCAAGTCAAGTCAGGAGGCAAGTCTCTCACTGATAATGTTCAAAAAGTTGGTTATAGTTTTGACATTTATCCCTTTAAGCTTTGTTACATCATAAAATAAAATACATCTAAAATAAGTGATTTTGAATTACAGGTGTAAATGTATTATTCTGAAACTATGACAATCTTAACATTTTGTGGTCAAGCAAAAAAAAATAAAAACAAAAACAAAGCACTCAAGCCACTAGATTCCTCAAAACTATTTGCTTTCAGTATATCACCAATTTACAAGACAAAAAATTTCGTAAAGGAAAGCATCGACTAGTTTTAGGTTCGATTTTCAGTTTCCTGGTGCTGTGCAATTTTTTATTAGTAAGGCTTCCTTTTCTGTAGGATACCAGCCACAGAATTTGGGAGACATGCAGGATTTGGAAGAGGTGCAGTTCATGAAAATGGCATTGCAGAAAGAAAATGCAGAAAAAGGCACTGCGGAAAGAAAATCATATAAAGCAGGTATTTCACAGGTGGTCTTTTTACTGTGTTTTCTTCATTTTCTGGATATCTGATTCAATACCTCAGGGTCTCATTTGCAGAAATAGTGATAACTTTCAAATGCTGTTGAAATCCATGGAAACTGTCTTTTGATACGCTAGCTGCTATATACAGCAAATCCTTTAAAAAAGTAGGTCCAAGGTCTTTCAAACAGAGCAACATGAATTAGTGGGTATTTTTTACCTTAATCTCTCTGTGTTAGGATTGCCCATCTGCAAAATGGCGATACTGATAAAGAGACGCTAATGGGTGGCAAATGTGGTATCTGTTATTGCTGCAGTGCTGAACTGTACAGCTTCAGCGGTTTTCTTTCAATGCAAGTTTTCATTTTTGGACTGAGTATGAAAGAGCAATTGCTTTCCTTCTATGATCATAATTCTGTGGGAGAAAGTCATGAGAACAATCTTGAGCCTCTCATAGAGGAGACTTGGAAAATATTTTTAAACTACTGAACTCAAGTCACTTAATCTTGTCCGCTTACTGCAGTATATTGAATTTTTGAGACCAAACAGTGTAGACTTCAGCTAGCTTTATAGTCTTGGCTGTTTATAGAGCATTTATCTCAAAAAAAAAAAAGTAATGTCATATAGATGTTCCTTAAATTTACCATAAAATGAATAAATTTACAGGAGTATTAAGAATATGTATGTGAATCTATGGCATAATGGTTAATCATTCTCTATGAATGAGTAACATTTACGACTTTTATTCTCCAATTAGGTGTATACATGCATAAAGACAAAATTGCAAGAGTTCTGTGAATAAAATATTTAGCTTAAATATGAAATGAGAACCTTTCAGACAGCTAACAATGGGAAATTAGAATCCATTCTCTGAGAAAACGTGAACCTGAAATATGAGAAAACATTTCAGCATTGTATTTCATTCCCAAATAAAAGCTTCTGTGGATTGATAAAAAAAATAAATTATACCAAATTCTGTTGCCATCATTTGTTTTCTTATTCTATCTGTGTAATGCATTAAAACTATCAACAATGACTCTGAGATCGTAAGAAGCAAAGCTAATTTGTGTTTATCAGGCTTCTCAGTTGCACAAATTGCTGTGAGATACAGCTTAAAACTTTTCCAATTACAGTCCATATTTTCTACAGTAAGCAATGAAGCAGGAGGCTTGATTGCTTCTGACTTAGCTCCCAGCCCTTATCTTTTTCTTCTGCTATGTCTTTGTGGCTACCTTTTAAAAATCTCTTTCGGATTTGTGTCAGCACTCCTGGTACCATGTACAGATTAGCAATAACTTGAAGCAGCCGTGCTACCTAGAGCAACAATAAGGGCCTGTTCTTCAACTCTCATCAGCTCAGAGGGGACTGTGTGGCAGCAGCACTTTACCCTAGAGTGTTTACCTCTCTCAGCGTATTGAAGCGCAGTGCTATTACACAGTCTCCCCATCATCCCCAGGGCTGGCTAGCGTTGCAGCACAGTCAGAGATCTGCACAGGTTGCCGGTCCTTTCTCACATGGTGCAGCCGTCCTGACTCACCAAGCGGGAGGATGACACCTGTCTTAGCTCACACGTGCTTCTCCTCTGGTAAAAGCACACAGGAGCACCCTTGTTTTATCCAATCCAATCCTGTATTGTTAAGACATGACAAGAAATGACATTTATTACTGTTATTTGTTTATTTATCATGTGGTAATTTTAACAAGAATCCGGAGATGCAGACTTATTTGGAAAGAGGACCATCTGAGCAGCCAAAGCAAAGGCAGAGCATGCAGGCAGAAAATGCACAAAGTGATAAAATCACTTGCATACGGTTCCAAAATAAGTCAAGGTCTGGGACAGAATCAAGATTGTCCAACAGCCATCACTTTTATTCACCATCACAGCACTCTGCCACTGGCTGGTTTCAGAGGATTTGGACTTCTCTGTTGTTTCTTATGTAAAACTACAGTAGAGCAAAACAAAGACAGCTGGGTAAGTGTACATGGGGACAAAAAAAAGTTTGTTCGGCCTGGCTGCTAGAGTGATACAATACCTATTGCAATTGCTGCCTGGGGAGAGTGTGTTTGCAGAGTGTGGCAGCAACAGATTCTGCAACACAAAGTACTGTGCATTTGACCACTATGGTTGTCAGTTTTTGTGTCAGGTCAGTGCTGGCAGAGAATATAGGATGCTTCTCCAAGAGCCAGACTTGAGACATTTTGTTGCCCTTCCAGGGGATCTGTGCTTCTCCGTGAGCTGCTCAGTGCAGTCCTGTTAAAATTTTCCTCCATCAGGACACTGCTTGTAGCCAGTAAAAGTGAAACACAGTGCAAGTCCCAACTGAAAGACCGATTGTCTCTTTCAATTCACGCTATAACCCACTGACAGCATCCTAGCAGTGCCAGGGAGGAATGAACAGATTTATTTTTTTCAGGTACACTCTGAGGTCCATTCACACGTGCAGCAGAACAGAAGCAACCTCAAGGCAAATGAGAATTAGGGCCATTACATCTGTCCATGACAGTCCCTTCATAATTCATTTATTGTCTCTCACTTCTTTGTGGAGAGCCTCCAGGTGCCTCAATGATTCTGGAAAAAAAAGTGGGGATGCCCTGCCAAGAAAAGAGGGCTCTGTAGTAATCTCACTGTGAACAAAGAGAACTGGTTAAGACCAAGTCATTCTTGTGTTGCCCACATATTTTTGTATGGCTGAGGCAATTGCTTGTACAAAGGCAACTTGCAACTGAAGGGTTCCCTGTTGGGCTGGAGCTGATCGCTAAGGTGAATCTTTATTACATTTATAAGGAAAACTAAGAAGTGAGTGAAGTAGCCTGTCATTCATCCAACCTGGTACCCGTTCCCCCTGCAACCAGGCTATGCCGTAGATGTGTTGCGGATCCCTTTCTGAAGAGCTGCTTGTTTAAAATCCGTGGTGGAACTTACTGCTTTCAAGTGGACAAGTATTGCTCATTTTTGAGCAGCCCCCCAATCGTAGTTTAAGTTGTCTGTCTTGTGAGACATAAGCTGAAGTTTCAGTCTCAGTAAGTACCCAAAAAAATTGAGTTGATCTCCTTTCTTATGACCTAGTTGTTGTTTTGGGATGTTGTTAGTAGAATTTCAGGGGCTGATTAGACTTCACTGGATATATTCCAACTAGGACAATGCTTTTTAAGCTGCCTATATATATGCAAAGATCATTAAAGGTTTTTTAGCCTCTTCCTTCCAGTTTGTCCACTCTGTTCCTTCAACCCATCAAACTTCTACTTCTGCCACTGTTCTTTTGCCTCTTTCCATCATTTTGACATTGCGAGCTACAGAAAGGAATTGAGTAGCATGCTTATCTCTGAACTAACAGCATCACAGAGCTCTTCTAGTCAATTCTACTCTTTTACAAATGCACCTCATGGAAAACAATACAGGAAAAAGAAAAGTACAGGGGCATGTTTTCTAATTCCATATAAGAATAAAGAAGCACGTTTGCATGGTATATGATTGCTGATGAATGCCTTCAGAGGAGAATATACCTGAACATGAAAATTAATGATGTGGGAAAGCATTAGTATAATTCTTTCCAGTTTCTTATGGACCCCCTCTAGATCAAACCATCTTTCTCTGTCTGCTTCTCTACATGAATACAGTTAATAATCCTCATCTCACCTTTATCTTTTATAGAAGACCATAGAGGTCTCAAGGCCATACCTGCATGGAGGCGCATCTGATTCATTATCATGGTTTAGCCAGAGTACCTCCCCCTGAAAGCTTTTCGTGTCGTGGTACAAAAGGAATTACTCTGTCCTTGGACAGTAGGTGGTTTCTTCTGAATTATTCTCATTGGATCTCCTGTGCCTGGCATGGAAAATTAAATATTCACCTCACAAAGCTGCTCAGGCCTGGCTCTGTCATCAGGTAACGTGGATTAGGGAAAACTGAGTGCCATTCTCAGCCCCATAAATGCTTTATTTAGTTTAATACTTAGTGAAATACTGTAGATTTGAGAGTTAAGATGGCATTCATTGTGGACTAGGTATTTTAAATGTCACATGAAAAGGAATGGTCCCACCGGGAAAGATGAATAACGTTCTGTGGTTGGCTACTACATGGTATAATGGCTAGCAGTTGACTGGAGATGGACTCAGATCCCCTTAGAAAGAGGACTGAAATTAACCCATGTCTCCTACATCAAATTTTCTAGCTGTAGACCTGTTTTCCAAAAGCAGAGGGCTGCCTCACATCCCCTCTCATTTTGTATGGAGCCCAGCTGTCAGGCGGGATTGGCAAGGCAGCACCTGGTTTGCAGACTACAGCAGCTCAGGGCATCACCAGCGGATTTGGGGGACTTCTGCCAATGAGAAGTTGAGCACCTCTGGGCTTCAGGTGTCCTCAGGGTAAGTTGGCAATTTAAGCAGTATGTATGGATCTTCACTTATGTCTCTAGGTGCTCCTTAGGTAGTCTGGCAGACCGTTTTGTAGATTAAACAGTATCTAGGTGTTGAGAGGCTTGCCCACTGGTGACACCAGTGAGGTTTAGGACATGTAACACCTTTGCACGTTTGGGCCGTAACCCCAAGGGGCGACTGTGCCTTGCCAAGGGAGGTGGTTGTGGACAGTCATCTCATCAGGGCAGGTCGACCCTGCCTGCGTCACAGCTCACACCCTCTGCCCAGCTGCCCTTGGGGCACTGACGTGGTGCCTCTCTGGTCATGGAGGCTGCAAACGAGGAAGCAAATAGCGAAGCTATGCAGCGCTATCACTTAAGTTTCAGCATTTCAAAGTTACGGTCATTGTAATTCAGTTGTATTTAATGAAGTGCCCACACCCATGCTCCCACATATAAATCAGCCAGTATCAGCCAATGTGGTAGATGCTGCTGGTGAATAACATGGCTCCCAGCACACTGGGGATTTTAATCTCCTATTGATCCTGCAGTTCAAGGCCTCCAGCTTGGCTGTGCAATGCATAACCTGCAACAATGGCTTTCTTCTCCCTGTAATGATGTGCCATACTTTGAACTATTTAAATTAATAACAGTATTTTAATCTTTGTCAGATGCATCCTATGCTTCAAGGACACATCCTCACATCTCAGGGAAGTTGCTCATCAGGCACGTTGACCCCAGAACAGGCAATCTGTGATAGAGTGATACACCAAGCTAACCGAGACTGCAGAAAAGAAAGTTGAAGGCAAAGCCCTGACCCAAAAGACTGCTTACAGATGGGAAGAAGGAGTAGTTAGGCAAGAGTCTCTTATTTGCACAACCCAGTGCTAATGCACTTTGTGGCACGTGGGGATGAACAGCTGTGCTGGGCACCCCAGCTTTATCTATGTCCAAATAGACTTCAAACAAATCCCACACTTGTAAAAGTTGGCTCGACTTCCACTGATCTTAATAACAGCTACACGAGAACATCAAAAGAGCAGAGTTTGGCCCCATGAAAGGAAAGAAATAACCTATTTATGGGTCTCATTGTAAGGTATTAGCAGTTTAAAATTACAGTCATTGTGTGGCACAAAGAACATTCTGAACAATCCATTCCCTTATGGATGTGATTTAAAATTAATTCATTCTTCCGCCTCACTCCATTATTGCCAGCAAACCAGTGATGTGGAATTACTTACTTCTAAGCCATATGGTCTTCTGAGGACAGATACCTCCTTAGCTTAGTCTAATTAATACATTTCATGTATCAGAAGTTCATGCTGATTTTTAATTTTCTGTTAACTAAACTGTAAAAAAGGAAAAGTCGATTTTGCAATTAGAGACTAAAGATGCTTTCTGTTCTTTTTCTTATTTCCTGTTTACTTTAAAATCACACGGGCTTGCATCCCAGCATGTCAGTGCTTCCTAGCAAAGCATTAGAGTATGCTGGAGAAGAGATCAAATGGTGTTAAATCCTTATTTTTTATTGTCATGCTTTTACCTAAAAATGTAATTCTTTAAGAGGATTTCTTGTGACAGAGTCACTTCTGCATATGACCATGTGAAGAGCAAGGATCTAGACCTTGCAGGCTCATTTAGCAGAGATTTCTTGATTTTCTCAAAAGCTCAGGTTTTTGTTTTGTTTCTTTTCCTGCTGTTTTGTTTCCTGCTGTCAAGAATACCGAACATGTAGCCCACTACACTTCTTCTAACCTATACCCAGCTGAACAGAGGCAGGCATAGTAAGAGGGGCAAAATACTACCTTAGCAAGTTCATTTGTAACATTTTAAAAGACCATATTAAGCATCCTGAATTGAAGAACATTTCTAAATTATGTCCTGCAAAGTTTTTTTAATGTGAAAAATAATACATCTATGCAATACTGAGGTGGGATTTGGTGTTATAATAATGGACCAGCAGAACATCCTGTTAAAATATCAGTGGATGTGTAAACCAGATCAATTAGGCCCCACATGAATTCACACATTCCCCTTCAAATGTATTTTTCCACCTTTCCACTATTTTATACCTCATTAAATGAGTACTGTTTCCGACTTCCTTTTTCTTTGTCTATGTAATTGCCCTCTATGGGAGTATACTGTTTCACAGAAGACCTTTCCCTGCCACTGGGCAGTAGTGACAGCCCATTTTGAAGGTTATGCCAACAATCAGCAGGGGAAAATGAGAGATCCTATTGGAACTGTGAATGGACTGCTAGTCTGGATTCCCTCCATCCCTTTTCTTGCCTTTAAAACAAAATTGGTTTGATGTTTTTCTGTATCAGCCACTTCTATGTTCAAAATGTAACCTGGAAGAAAAAAACCCCTCTACGTAAAATCTGTTGACCTTCACTACCAGTGAAAACTAAGACTCCTGAAAGGGCATGAGAATTATGCAGAGATTTGAGCACGCAGAGAGACATTTCGGACCTCTCTGCAGTCCCACATCAATATTTATTTATTTATTTTAAGGCAATTGCTAGTTCTGCACACATGCAGAAAACGTTGAGTCTGTGACCCAGGTGAAGACAGGAGAGGTTGCTTACCAGTCGCTTTGTCTAGCCCTGGCAATTGCACTGAAGAGGATTGAGAGCACGCACACAGTCTGTTAATGCAATTCATTCATGCAACTCATAGCATCCTTCTCAGAAGCAGTGGCTGCTGATATCACTGTTTCTCAGTCCCCAACACTCTGGTTAATCCCAGAGCCAAAAAATTCTCTCTTACTTCTCAATATAAATGCCCACAGAGAGAGTTAAAGGAACAGAAATAATGCAAACTAAATTTCCATCACACCTGATAAAGGCGTAACCTCCCAGCATAGATATGGCCCTGTAACACATCCTCTTCTTCTCCTGCCAGCTGCGTGTAAAGATTATACAACCTGTGCCTTTTGGCTATCATCCCTGCCTCTAATAGTACATTCTGCCATGATGCCTAAGAGAATACTGATGAACTTACTATCTAGAGAGAAAACTGTGATATCAGAACCTGCAGGGAAATAAATCATATAGCTTAATGTGTGTTTGGATGCCCCAAATTATAGTAATTTGGTCATTCTGTTAAGATGCATACATGTGCATATTTATATTTTTTAACTTAATTCCCTTAGCTGTTTAAAGGTTACAGTTAGTGTTCCACATTTCCTTAAAGAATAATTTATTTCTAGCCTTGAGGCAGGCTCATGAAATAGCTAAGAGCTTTCTGTATATCTGTAGCACACTTAGATCATAATCCCATTTTTAGGAAGTATATCTGTACCAACTTCAATATCCTCATAATGATGAAATAATTATGTTAGTATTAAAATTCATCCTTTGCCAGTAACAAGCTGCAGAAATCTTGAATGCTCCCTAGGCTAAGGTTCACAATCTGTTTAAATTTGCCTTTCATGGCACAAGTAAACAGCTTTAATTATCTGGGAAAATAATCAAAGTCTTCTTAGATCTGGGGGTAAGGTTATATTAATCATTTCCTACCTCTAGAGAAGGTCCAGTTCTATGAAGCACCTCATGAAAAGACAGGAGTGCATACTCCATAATCATAGAATCATGGAATCATAGAAAGTTTTGGGTTGGAAG
>Ga0181612_170757_pt1 | contig 15525 bp, 7 predicted proteins | sample HoacroProtozoa21_FD_119630 | JGI IMG/M metagenome (GOLD analysis project Ga0181612, IMG submission 119630) | Hoatzin crop microbial communities from Cojedes, Venezuel. Combined Assembly of Gp0051906, Gp0051904, Gp0051908 | reverse complement strand
TGGTGCACCGCTCGGCAAGCCTCTCTCCATACCTCTGGAGCACCCAGCCCTGCTGCTCTCCCCTGTGCTGGCCCTCTGAGCGGCACAAGCCAGCGTGCAGGCTGCGGGGACAAAGCTGACAGCGCCGCAGGAATGAGTCTGCTGGTTTGATGTTGATGGGAGACCAGTCCCAGAGCACCAGCACTGCTTACTGCAGCTCCCTCCTTGGCTGTGCTCTCCTGTTTCCTCCTGTGCCTCATCTACAGAAAGAGGTCTGCTGCTTCACATTCCCTTCCCTCCTCTGCAATTAGGAGTACACTTCATTAACAGCCCCCAGAACACCAGCCTGAATGCAATTCCCAGACACATGGCTCTGGAGGCTCTTTCCAATGTGCACCACATTTCAAAGGAAATGCTTTCTCTTATGCCACCCGCCCCTACTGCCAGTAACAGAACAGCCTGGTAGCAACTGCAGCAAACTCACGGTGGGAAATACGGCAGGAGAGAAGCATTCAGCGTTGACAGTAATCTCCTTTACTGTGATTTAGCAGAAATGTAGCTGTCATGGGCTTTTGAGCATACTGCAGAAACTGCTGCTACAGTTATGCAAATTCCAGAACTTCTGTTTCTGTAAATAAAAATTTTCCAGGGGAGAACATGCAGTCATGTGCTCTAGCATGAACAGCAATCAGGAAATTCAGGGTCTAGTCCCAGGGCCACTCAAAGACAGGTACTTCAGCTCACTCAGCTTCCGCTTTCCATCATAAGACCAAACCAATGATAATAAAAATCACAATGAAAGCAATTGAAAAATATTTGCATAATTATTTATCATGTGTTTGCATGCTTTGCATGTTAAAGAAGGGATTGTTCCTCATCCATAGTCTCAGAACAGATAGGGAAGTAGAAAGCGGGTAGGAGAACAGGAACAAAACCTAATATGTGTAGAAGTAAATTCAGTTCCATAGAAAACCAAGCTGAAAGGTGTATTTAAGAGAGGCTAAATACACAAAGACTCAGAGCCTGCTGGAAAAAGTCAGGGAGTTCATACCGGGAACACAGGCTATGACACAGAAGGAAGTATGGAAGTAATTGTGGAAGAAGCTGATAAATGGGTGGACTGGGCTGGAAATACTGGTAGAGCTGAAGGCAGTAGCGTGACAGGTGTACAAATGATGATGGTGAATAAGTTTTCAGTTTGGACAGTGATGAAGCCTGAGTCCTGCTGACGAAGAGTGGAACAGCCCAGACGGTGACTGTTAGATTCTGCCGCTGCAGGGCAAGATGCATTGGAGTGCATCTAAACCAAGGCAGGACTGCCTCGGAAATAACGCAACCTCTCCAAGTGTTATCTGCGGATCTCAGCTACTTCCAAGCACCCGCCTGAGGAAGATATTTCTCCACAGCTCTTTGATACGGTACATTTTACCAGCAGGTTCGACCAGTAATTCAGTGAAACATGCATTCAACTCGGACAAACCCATGTGGGAATAACCGTGAGTCACACCGTTGCAGGAGTGGCACCCCTGCCCTGAGCCGAGCCCATCCCGGAGCTCTTCCCTTGGCATCCAGTGAGGCTCTGCCACCAACCAAGTTCTCCATCTGAGGTATCAAGCCCTGCCTCATCTAGGACTAATTTACTGCTTGGATCTTCAGACCCCACTTTATGTGGACACGCCAGATGAGGTTTCCTAAACACTCAGACATCCATGGAGACAGAAATATCAACAGGAATCAAGGCAGAGATATGTCACCATGGCAAATTTAACGCACTATGTCCCCTTTGTGCTTTGGCAACTTTCAGCTGAGGCTGGTTGTATGATTTATTGAACTAAATCAGGGAAATGCTGATTCAAGAACAAAAAAATGGAGCTGAAGAGGAGCTGGGATTGTCATATTCGGTGAAGTAAAATGATGATCACCTATCAAGGGAAAATACAAGATAGATGCCTCTAGCAGTAAAATTCATCATGAGCTACAGGTTACTAGAAAAAAAGACAAAGACATAAAGAAGAACAGATGAATCCAACCATGGGAGAACAGCAAGAAAAGCAGCTGCTTCAGATATTCATACTGACAAAACTCTGGCTGGCTACCAAATGCACCCTTCCCACCCAGAAATAATCTGGGCTTGAAGAGAGCATAAACATCTCTTAGTATTCTATATCACGAACTGCCAATTCTACTTGGTGTCCAAATGGCAGAACATTCACAAGTGAATTCAGATACGATGTGGTCCTAATCACCTGAGAGTAACTACACCCCTTGCCCCACAGTGCACTCCTTAAGGTTCATGTGGGGAGAAGCGTGACTTGCCGTATGGAAAATAGCTGTCAAAATATTTTTATCCTATGATAAGAGTCATTCACAGTCTCCCACTGGTGTTTGCCATAAAACCAAGAAAAAGTGAGGTTGTCTAAGCACTGTCTGGTCTCAGAGACTGTGAATGGATGTCCATCCAGTTTTACTGCAGTCTGGTGTAGTCTTTCTTGATGCAGGACGCACGTTTAGCTGTCTACAAATTCCATAGAAGTTTTCAGTAAAAGTAAGAGGATGTGCTACCAAAGGAGAACATGAGCCAAAGATGTTCTATTACCCATATCCTATTAAAGGTCAGAGACAGCTCTTACCTCAGTGCTATAATGTGACCAGAAACTTAATTGAAAATACACGAAAAGGTTATTAATAAAGAGATGAAGCCATAGTAAATTTAATATAGCTCACAGAAGGACTTTTGCTGGAAAGAGAAGGTTATATAGATAGATAGATAGGCCTTTAATTAAGGTGTATTGCTGGGTTAAGTGTAAATTTTCCAAGCAAGCATGAAGATAGAAAACTGGTAATTGCGTCCAATTTATATTATAAAAATCAGTCATATTCATTTTACTTCCTGTGACAGCCTTACTTAATTCTAAGGTTCATTCACTTAATTGAAATGGAGAATTCTTTGAGTAAAAACATAAGGAATTGAAGAAAGAGACAGACAGATTGCAAGAATTGAACGAACAGTACTTTAAATGAAATCATTAAAACCCCTCGTCCAAGATTCTCAATAGATTCATGTTTGCTGTCCTCAAGGGATATTTATTATCAAGGCTGAGTAGGAAAAGATTGGAAATTATATCAGAAAAAAAGTCTCTAATGGTCTTCTTGAAAATTGAATCTGAAGAACTCCCTGTTTCTATTACTATCATAATTTTTCCATGTCTCACATTGAGTGTAGACTAGAAACTCAAATATTTCTCTTACTGAGACCCTTTGCAACAATGGCATAACTTGCTCGAGTGTAACCAAAAGGCACACATGCGTACAAACGAAGTGTGCTTCAACCATGTTCTCATCTTTTACTTGTTCACAGCGGAGAGTTACAGGAGGGAGCACACTCAGAGAGAGCGCTGCTGTAAGTATCCATACAACTCTCTTTGCAAATCTCAGCCTCAGGAAAAAAAAAAAGAAGCCTTACTAAAGCAATGAGTCTTTGTGGGTTTGGGAGTTCTCCAGTTAGCGATAAGGAAACAATACGTGGTGGCTTAAGTGGCAAATAATAAGCAGTAATGAGAAGAGCTAACATTTAAAAGCAATGGTCCTGGATAATACAAGTCATTCAGAAGCCCAAATATCAGAATCATTTGTTGACTACTATTGAATAATAAATCTACACCTCTTTTGCACGTAAATTGCCTTAAAAAAGAAGATTAAGTTCTGAGGGACTTTGTTTAGTTTCTCAGTGTTTCACAGGGCTTCGGTGATATCTAGATAACTGCCTGCTCTCCTTCCCCTGACAGAGACCAAAACAGGACAACTCTTTCCACATTTGCTGTTCCTGGATAAGAGATATAATTCTCTAATTACAGTCAACAAAGGTGTGCTGAATTTTAATCTCCCAATGCATAAATCAGAATAAGTGCACCATGAACATATTCCTGGCAGGAGCAAGTGGGTTCTGCTACAGACAAGTGCATCAGCAGCACTATGCCCAAGTCTGTCTGGGACCCATTTAAGTACCCACTTGAAAAGGATCCATAGTAGAAAAAGGACCATAAAAGTGGGCAAAGCTGAGGCAAAGGCAATGAGAAGTACCACAGAGCTAAATCCCTCCCTGTCAGAATGATGTTAAAGAAATTACAGATGGTTTTGGTCTATGTCTCTGGTTTCTGGAGGGAAGTGGCAAGGGATATTACTCCACCAATGGACACAAACAGAAGGTTAAAAACGCCCTGATGCTAACTGTTCAGCAAATAAAAAAAAAATCATGTTGCAAAAGTATTTAATACTTTCAATGTTCAAAGTGATGAGCAAACTTTGACCAATGAAACAGCAAGGTTAGAGTAATTAAAGCTCAGATGTTAGGTTGCTAATAGGAACAGACTAATAGATTGAATGAACTATCTTTAAACAGTTCACGACTAAAAGAAAACACTAAAACATTCCTATGTTTACATGACAGGGATGAGATCTCAATACGTCAAGAACATTAAAGCTAGCAACAATAAATTTTTATCTGTCAGTGGGAAGGGAAGATAGAGCTCCAGCAAGCCCAGAGAGGATTAGGGAGAACAGTAGACAATCGACAGTGAAACAGAGACAAAGCTGGGAACAGAACTATAAAGTGCTTGAGGAAATCCCTAAATCCGTTGGTATTAAAGCATTTACAATGACTTTTCAATTTTGTGGCCAGCCTCACTATCAGGAGAGTTCTGTCATTTATGACAGTGGAACCAGGATCAGTTCTTAAAGTCAATAAGTTAAAAAAGCTTTAGTGAGGTTTGAAGTTGTATCGTGAACTGCACTCACGGTGATTTGCTTAAGAAAGATACAGCTAGTAGGTAGTAGTAGGCCTTGGTTGTGAGTACAGAAACAAGTTAAAGCAAGGTAAGGTACAGCGTGAAACTGAAGCATTTCAGCTGCTCGGCAGGGAGCCGTGCGATCAGAGTTCAGCGATGCTTTATGACAGCAGCAAGGCTTTCCCCATCCTTTGCTTCTGCCCCTGTGCTATGCTGGCCACCCATTCATGTGGCAAGACAACTGTTTGTGGAACTACACAGAGCACTGGATCGCTAAAATAACCCAAGTGAAAAAAAAAATCCAAACAAAAATCAAGGGTTTGTCTGTTTTCTTTAGCCCAGATTATTTCCATGGTCTAATTTTAAGCGCAGCTCCACACACTGTTGGACTGGCACCAAAAGGAGACAGTAACCTGCAGCATGAGGGCAGAAATGAACTTCCAAGAGTAGAAGGAACTTGTTAAAGTAGCTTTATTGCTTTGCTTTTGTTTCCAGTAAACATAAAATCAGCCACCTTCAGAAAAAGAGAAGCAAGCTAACTTCCATTTTCCAAGGGTAAAAGCGAGCATCCAGGCAGTTACCACGGACTTGCTGAAATGCTGTGTGTTCACACCCTACCTTACTCTTCTCACTAACTCTGGGAAGGACAGAGCAAGCACATTACTTTGGCACTAACAATCAGTTCTGATAAACCTCCACATCTGCTAAGAATTAAGCCCTAAAAAGAACTTCTCTGATATCTGAAATAGAGTAAGATGAGAAAGATTGGCAAAAGCTGAAGAAACATAATGGAAACTCCCTTTGCTTTCAGTAAGTACAGGGTCTAGATAAAGCAGAAGAAGGAGGAAAAAGGTCTGTGTTTTTCCAGGGAAAAAATATCCAGGGTTCTTGCCCAGAGGGACAGACCCAGCCATTCTTAACTGGAAGTACCCCCTGTCCCACTCTAACCAGCTTCTGCTTCTGCCAACAAAATAAGAGGACTTAAATTACATCTCTATTGTGCGGCAATTCTAAAAGGAGACAGCATAGGTAGAGAAAGGCAGCTGTCAAGATCAGCTTCCTCACTCCCTCTTCTGCACATGACACCTCTTTTACTTAATCCTTTTGCTTTTTCACGTGCTCTGAAACAACCGTGAAGCTTTGCATCCCGACGCTCAGCCAGACAGGAGGAGGTACTGCCCAGCCGTCTGGTCCCATCATCATCTCTCAGCATCCTTCTCTCATCCCTTCTCCTGCCACTGCTGTATCTTTCTGCCTTTTCAGTTGGATCATTAATTTTTAAACCTCCACTTTTTTCCATGTGCAAAGTCTTCACTAGTATGGGGTGGCACCTTCTCCTCTAGAGCCCCCTGAAAAGCACCTTTCCTTCACGAAGCAGAAGTCACCCAATTAGCCAACAGGCTGCATTTGTTTTGAGAGAGGGATGAACTCATTGCTCTCTAAGTAGTTCCGTCAGCACTGGGATGAAAGAAACCTACTTCCCACTCTGCCTTTACCATATGGTCTCTGATATAGGGGTTGTGTTTGTGTCTCCCTCATAAGGGACATTAAGAAGACTTCTTATCCTTTAGTTGGCCAGCTATTTGCACAAAATCTGTAGGAACCTCATGTATTTGACCTCTACTTCCCAGTCAAATTTGGTTGATATCAGCCAAAACCATCAAGAATTACTAGAAAGGGAATAACAGACTGCCACATACATACTGGTCGTAGGTTTTGTTTCCTTAGAAAACTTGGCTAAAATAATCCTAGCAGCACTTACCTTTTTTTAAGGACATTCTTCACAAACAAAGATATGATGTTGAAATATCTTTCTAACCATTAAGGTATCATTCCACGTCATACATTATTTTTCAAGAAAGCTGAGCATAGTAACTAAAGCAGGATAAAAGGAAAATTTGGCAAAGAACAAAAGAGCAACAAGGCACCGTTGTCTAAAATATGGATATAACCCATGAAAAGCCTGGTTCTCCTTCCTGACACATCTTTCTCTTTGACTGTCCATCGTTGTGGGGTTTTGATAGATTAATTTCTAATTTAAGAAGTTACAGTATATGTCACTGCTTTTTTTAGCAGTCCTGTTCATAAAACGATGGTTTTCCAGATTTCTAATTCTACTATAGGAAGAAAAAAGTTTCCAAAATCAAATATTACTCAACAATAAGTAAATAATGTAGAACATTTTTGCAATATGGTAATAAATTTTAAAATCTGGTCTTTGTTAGGGCCCAGCCCAAAGCCCTGTAATGTCTGTTGAAAGACTTCAATCAGGCTTGATTGGTCCTCATAAATACAGCTGTTAGTTCAGACTGAAATGTTGATAGTGCAAAGCGAAATAACTTGGGGCTTCGCTTAGCCTTTTCACAAAGAGGTGTCAGCAGCTTCAGTGGAAGTTACGCATGTGCAGGTGTGGGCAAAATGCAAGCACGCTGTCTACTTCAAGTCCTCAGCTTACGTAGCCAATGTTATCCCTAGGACAACGTATCCAGCGTCCTGTCAGTCAGCCCAACCGATTTTCTTCCCAAATAACAATCTGCAAGCACTGGGATGCCAAACATCACCAAGTGATACAACAGCAGGAATAGGCCCCAAATGGACGCTGAAATCTGCCCCTTCCCCTTGCTGTCTAGCTCTGCTGATCCCTTCGGCTTTCACATCACGGGTTTTATTCCAGAATTAGGCATGTGGCCATCTTCTGAAAAAAAAGCAGTAACTTCTACACTGTCCCCCACGCCTTTCCATTTTGGTGTGCTTCAGCCCTTACTACCCCAGCTGTATTTCACCTCTACTACTCTTTCTCCCAGGATCCAAGGAGGGATAAGTGTGGCCATCAGAAAGAAAGCCTTAAAACAGCCTTAGTCTTCATTGTCCACAAGCTGTTTTAGGTAAAGGAGATCACATCCAGCTCTTAAGTATATATGTGTATGTGTGTATACATATATAATCATAGAATAGTTTGGGTTGTAAGGGACAATGCTATTTCCTCAACTTTGAGCCCTGTTAACATTAGAATGACATGAAACTGAAAGGCAGGAGTGATTTATACAGTCACCACCACGCTAAAAGATAACACTATGTAAGTGCTTGTACGCTCTCATGGACAGTGCACAGGGCTGGAGTGCAGAAGCCTGAGCTCATCCTGCCCCTGACATCCAGTTCAGCCCTGGGCAAATTATACAGCTTGATCCTAGACCTGTTGAAGTCATTGGCAAAGGTCTTGTTTGACGTAACAGCACAGGATCAGGGCCTGCGTCTCTCCTCTTCTTTTGTTGCAAGGTGTCTCTAGGGTGGAAGTGTGTGAAGTGTTTCAAAGATTTAAAGTACTACAGCTATCATCCTGCAATTCTTATTCATGCCTGATAATTTTTACTTGTGGGAGTAGGCCCGTTGGCTCCACAGTCATCATTATTTGCAACATTTCTCATATTATTCATAACACGTCTAGTTTTCTGGCATAGTTTTATTAATTTTAGAAGTGGCACATTTTTAGCAGCATGCTTTACATATTCATTAGATGCATGATATAATTAACCGAAGAAATGTCGTAAGAAACACAAAGGAAATATTCTTCTTATTACATTCAACATTTAATTGCCCACAGTTACTCTCAAGTCAAACCTTCTTCTGTTCAGAGAGAGTTGTCACAGATCACTTACATTGCTTCGTAGAGTCTTTTTAGTGAGTCGAAGTCAGGAGATGTTTTTCTTAGAGTTTTACTGTATCAAAACGAAAAAGCAAAATCATACCTCAGGTGAGGCTGTACATTAGTAGCTTACCCCCAGTTCTGCAGACACCTTGCAAGGATTTTTTTTTTTTTTTACTCCATCAATCAGAAGTTTGCAAATCTTGGCCCAAATTGCATCTACATGATGGTAATTTCAGCGGCCCTATAATGCTGCTGGGGTTTGCAGATCCTTCTCTGGATCCTCAAAGGGAAGTACAATAAAGTGGGTCCAGAACACACACGTGGGTTTGGCTAAGTTTGCCAAAGTTTAATTTTATGACTGAGTAGCCCAATTATTTTCCCTTCATTATGCTAATAGTTGGAACTGCTTGTTCTCTTATTTGTCATCCATTCTGTGGTGTTGTTGCTACAGAATGAAGCAAATGTCTTCCTCTAGGGAAGGGCCTTATAGGGCAGAGATTCACGAGGTGGTCCATAGGTTAGATGCCTCCCTTTTTTCCACCCCAAAAGGAGTGGTGATGAGCTAAAAGCTGCTACAAGTGCCACATATAAAGACAAAGAAAGCTACTAAGACACTTTCAGTACATGGGCATGTTTGGAACAAGGTGACATGAAAACTTGCTAGCATCCACAGTACACCTGCCCAGCAAAGGCAGATGCTCTATCCCCCATCCGTGTGTCTGTCAGTGCCAGTATGACTGTTTCCAAGACCAGTTATGTCTGGTTGATTATATACAGTTTAGGCAATTTCCACGATTGTTTTCATACAAGTCAGACTTCAGCTTTATAAACAGTGTTCTCTTTTATTAAATATGGTCCTTTGCACATGGCAATGTATTGGTGCTAGTCTTTACCTTACCTAACTTTAGCTGTCTAACATCAATCAGCAATGCTAAACTACCCACCCCAGATTCTCTACATATTTTGTAAAATGTTAGGAAGTGGTATTAGGAAGCAACTTCAAAGGGCGATTCATTTCAGCCCAGCAGAATGAAGACAGACAGGATGAGTCACCATCTCAGAGTACCTACTTGTCCCCATTGACAACAGATCAAGAGTTGGGTGGCTTGTTTAGACTGAATGCTTAACCTCAGATGGCTTAAATTAGGTGAAATGAATCCCACTCGGATTTTTATTCAACATCAAATTCTGCTGCTTCCCACAACCTAAATTATTTTAGTCATCAGGTGCCTTACTCACCGCCTTTTGCTGTTTTGTTCAAGGAGCGGATTTATGGAGTAAGAAGCCTTTCCTAGAAATGAAGAGGAAAACGCTTCTTGCATTTTTAACATTGCTTCTGTTAGCCAAGTACTTCCTCCACTATGGCAAGGTGTGGGTGTGGTGAACTCTTTGTGCGTAATAGATGCCAGTGATGCTGATCCCAGGGAGTAGGAGATAATTTTCAAAAGCTGCCTGGCAAGCAGCTGGACAACTGGGTGTCAGAAGAACACAGAAAGCGGCTGGCTTGGCAGCCAGGGCTATGTTGGTTGATGGACCAGAAATGGGCACTTTCCAGAATGTACAATGGAAGTAGATATGCCAACCCTAAGGAGCCTCAGCAGCAGCTGGGGGTGTCTGATTTCCTCACAGTCCTCTGAAAACACGAGTGTCGGATTTTAAAGACGCAGCTAATGGATCTCCTGGTGACTCAACATGAGTCAGTCCAATTAAGAACTGAATCAGGCTCTCCAAATATTCCCATGAAGCTCTTCCTCTGAAGACTTCAAAGTGCATTACGAAGATTCAAAGTGCTAACAAGTAGGATAATCCAATGATGATATCAATTCTGGCATGACGCAGTTCCCATGTGACCAGGGACAAGTCCATTTAGAGGCACACTTATTACAGATATTTAGAAGCCACACATAGATTTGGACTGAAGTATAATAAAGATTTCATCTTGACAATCTTCTCTGTGGAATTCTATAAACTGGTTGTAAAATTTTATAGGAAGAGCATTCCAGTAACTATTGCACTCTAGAGGCTTTCCTATAATAAATACCTGTCCTGCTCCATTTTGGAACATAAACTGAGCTTTACTGCTCAGCCAGATCTATTGTCTGAACCATGTAGCCCTAAAATCATGAATTTGCTATCAACCTCCTGTTTGTCTGAGGAGAAAACAAGTAAGAGGCAAAACTGAACAGAACCCTGTTACATATTTGTTTAATCGTTCCTAGATGGAGCTACAAAATACATGCATCGATAGCACACAGAGTAGCTGTGCAGTTTTTAGGACTCCTCGAGCTCCTTCTGAGGACAACGATGAAACCACACACTGGTTTCATTTGGGTGAACCTGCCGACTGGATTCTCAGAAAATCATACCAGGCCAGCCCTTCAAAATAACAAATAGTTTTTTGAAAGCAGTGATTGTAAGAGTTGCTGAACACGTTCAGCAGCATCGCTGCTGCTGTCACAATGATAATGTTGGGGGCCTAATACTGAACCCACTGAAGTTAACAGGAAAGCTGCTCTAAGCACCAACAATCCTTGGACTGAGCCCTCATGCAAGCGCTCTTTGTTGCAAAACACGATAGCACAAATCAAATGTGAGAAACATTTTACTGGCAGCAGACAGCATGTCTGTCATGCATTGCGTTGATGAAGTGTACATGTCATCACTGCAAACACTTGCACAATATCTAGACCGTATGAAATATGCTTAAACCACCTTAATTGCACAGCAGTATGCCAAAAGTTAGCAGCCGAGTTGCAGTGGCATCTCGACGCAGCAAGAATGGATCAAGATCCTATAGCTGTAGGTACCACGCAAAAACATCCAGATGACCTCAGAAAGTCCCTGAAAACCCCGGCAATCCTTGTTCTACCTGTGGGTTCTCTGGTTTGAGAGGTGTTCTTCCGTAAACTAGCATTTGGAGCAGAAGACTGCACTGGCCTTGTTCTTGCGTCCCTGCCACACAACCAAAGCCACCGCTGGCACTACCTGCCTTCCCTGCTCACAGCTTTCATGGAGGGTCTGTCGATACTGTAAACTCAGAAGGATCAAGGCACAAGTTTGATCCTTGCCCTGCCAAGTTGTGTATCTGCCAGGACACTCCCCGGCATGGCACCAGCCTGTCCCAGCTAGTGCTCTCCCAGACGATGCCTGGGGACCCTTGGGGACAGCGAAGGCCAAGGACAGTTCTCAGGAGACAGTCTGGATGAGGCCAGCTGCTTGGGACGCAGGAATGGGGGAAAAAAGCTGGATCATGTGGGCATGAGTCACGATGGGCTACTTTGTGTTTGGGTTATTTTATTTTCTAGCCATAGCCAGAGACAACAGGGAATGAATGGTCACTCTTCCTGAGGCGCTGAACTATTCCTGAAAAAAAAGTTGCTTACTGAAAATAGCACTTTGGTGAGAACATGCAAAGAGAAAGCTCCTTGCTTTTGACTAGGTCTGCCCTGTGCTGTGGCTGAGGACTGCAGCCTCTCAGGCTGCCATCCAGCTGGACTCCGCAGCAATTCATTCACTAGAAAAAGTAGGAAAAGAAACAGGAAAAAACTAGATGAGGTTTCCATGGCTACTGGACTGTGTACTTTCTTCTGACCATTATCGCAAATTTTGCCATCCAAACAAGCAACAGATGTCAGAAATAATGCTTGGGTTTGGTGAGCTTTCATTTCAGACGCACCACAGGAAAAGGTACCGCCTTTGAGCCCAAGCAAGTGGTCCATTCTCATCTGTGGGCAAAATGCAAAGCGTAGACATTCAGACTTCTAAACGCTGGCCCTAGAGCTCCTCTTCAGTACTCTTTCCCAGTTGTGTTGAACTTCTAAATCTCATGTTCTTTTGTGACGGTTATTGAAAATAATAGGTCAAGAGTAACACCGCAGAAGGTTTGCTGAAGGACTGATGCATTTTGTAGAGAAATGGCACAAACTTTGACTTTAATATTCTAGAACAATGAAGAGAGGGCAGAAATAAAAGCCACGTAATCAGTTCCTCTTATCAGTGATGCTGGACTGTAGAGCAGATTATCCTGTACCCATTTACGATATATTCAAGAGCAACAGGTGGAAGTACAAGTGATGTTTCTTCTTCATTCTTCATTCCCCTTTGTGCCTGGTCGGCTTATCACTATTGGCCAGACAACATAAAATACTGCTTAAAAGGAAAAACTCTCAAAGTTTTCATTAACCACCAACCCTCTACTTGCTTTCCTGTTATTCTCTTTCATGCTGTCTCCCTGTTACAGCCCCCACACCTTGGTCCACTTTTTGGAGCAATATCTGGATTCTGCATTTGCTACAGAGCCTTCTCCATTCAGCTCCCTGTTTTACACGTGTTCATTTCTTTAACACACCGGCAGCCTTTGCAAGTTCTAGGACTGAAAGGTTCTACAGAGAATTTCGTATCTCTGCCCAAATTTCAAGCATGCAGTCTATGGACTTTGCTAAACCAGAATCTCAGCACTGCTGATGTGCTGTTCTTGTAACTGGGATGTTTTTGCCAACGTATAACAGATCAAAAAACCCAGAGAGTTTCGTTACATATCTTTGCTGGCTGAACAGTCTGCATGAACCACAAGCTACTCAATAGTTAATAATAAGCAGCTTCTCCCCCCAGCACTTGGTTTGAAAGGACTACAAGCTCTGAGTCACTGCACAGTTGATTTGAGCTTAACCCTAATAGCTTTATTATGTCGTGGCTTATTCTTAAATCTTCTTGGAAGCAGAAGAGTGTCAGCAATAAACTTGTAAGGTTTAACACTCTAACACCAGGTAAACTGCTTTATCTCCATTAAAAATATCAACAGTGTCTTTCCCACTGCATCACAGAGCTGTAAAGTAATGCTGGAGCAAAAGCATGTGCCTGCTGGTATCTGCCTGAAGAGTTTCTGGGAATTAATTCTGCTTTGCAGAAATATTCCAGTTATTCATGTGACTCAGCGGCTGAGACCGGGATCTTCCTGCACTCACATGGTGACGTGCTGATTCAGGCTGGTTCAGCAGCGCGGGACAGGAGAGACACCTTATCAAAAGAAAAGCCCTCCTTGGGGACAGGCTCTCCCAGCAGCTGAAAAGGAAATTTCCGTTGCGCTATCTGTGCTGGTCCAGCGGGGCATGATTAGCAAGTTATTATTAGATCTGGATGATTTTCTTTACTCTGGGTAAGAAGGGAATCATTCTTTTCAACCAATAAAATATTTCTTAGCGCTGCTGCTGTGATGTCTGCCCAGACGCGATCTCAGGGCTAAAGGCTAGCATCGTGTCAAAGGAAAACAGTACGCTGCTCCTCTGCTTGCAGAGTCATACCTAGGAGTACTTCAGCCACACTCGCTATTCAAGCTGTATTTATCAATGTTTTAGAAAGGATTAATACCTGGCTAACCCTTGGTATATGCATGTTGCAGACAGGAAGAGTAAATTGTAAGTCGTTTATCAGCACCCTCTAGACTTATTCAACTTTGTGTGTAATGACTGATCGAGGCATTCATAACACATTAACCCTTTATAAACCAATTGTAAATAATATCTTGACCAACAGGGCACTCCTCAGCCCCATTATGCGCAGCAGATGGGAATTACCTGATTAAATGTAGGCATCTAGGATGGAAACCTGAGCACCTGAGCCAGTCACTCCACACTCCCTCTGTGGGTAACACAGTCGAAGGCGTGACTTGAGTCCTCCAAAAGTAAACATCTAAAATGGGTCTATCGAATGCTGGCCAAAGCATTGCAAGTGACCTGCCCAGGATCTTACAAAACAGACTGTGGCAAATCAAGAACAAGACTCGCATCTCCTAATTCCAGTCCTTATTCTCAGTCCACAAGATCACAGCTGCCCTATAATCACATAATCATAGTTCTGCCATTCTTCAGTGAAGCTGTGAATGCATTTGCTCAAGGGTCTCACATCAGCCAGATCCTGAAACACAGACTTCCTTTACTACTAGGCACAATCTCGCATTTTTGCAGGAGCAGCCTACAAGGTAGGCACTGTAATCTCAGGCACCTAAACATGACAGTATACAGAAGTACCTGGTGAAGTGCAGTGGTTACACCTCACACCTCACACTATGTTTTCCCAGTTCACCCTGCTACAAACACCAATTACAAAGTATATTTGCAACATCTCGTACCAATTGCAATACCAGAGTAGCGCTTCCTCTACCTGCTGTTCCTCCGCAGCCTCCCTCCCCTGACCTTACAGTTGGATTTTCTCTTTCAAGAGGTATTATTTTCTGTCTGCTCTGCGGCAACTTCTCCCACAACAAATGGCACATTCGAAAATACAGGGGAAACAGTATATTTAACCCCTCCAGTGGGTAAAAGAATGACAGCAGCCTGTGATACAGATGTGAATTAAAAAAAAGCCAGCTACTGACACAGGCTATAGTGGGTATCAATGGATTGGAGCAGAAGGAGATACTGTCTATAAAACTGAAAACCAGCCTATCTATAATAGAAAGGAAATTTAAAAAAATGTCAAAATCTGTCTCAGGATGTTCTCCCCTTCCACTCTGAAGATCTGGAAGACTTTTTAATTACTTGTCAGACTAGAGGTGCAGCCTCCCACAACTGCCTCCAGTCCATAAAGCTGTAAATTCCTATCAAAAAGAGAACTTAAACATTTTTATCTCACTTGAAAAACTTAAACACCAGGTAGTCAGAGGCGTAGATCCACATGGTATTAGAGGGTTAAAAAACAGAGGAAAACTGTAGCCTGGGAAAATTAGGGGCTTTCCATTCCCTGTGTAATGAAATGACAGATTTAAAGTTCAGAGTGAGAAAAGTCATTGAAAGGAATTAGATTTCAAGCCTCCTGAGACATACAGGCTTTGTTTTTCAAGGCTATTGATAAATCTATCAGTCTCCCGATTACTGTCCCCCCACTCCCTGAAAAACCCTCTAAAAAAGGAATTTGCTGCCTTAATTGGAAGGAAAGGGGTTTAAAGACTATCCACTGTAAGGTCTCTCTGAAGAAGGAAAGTCCCTGGAGGCAAAACAATAATTGGTTTTGACCTTCCGCCGTTAAGGAGGCGTTGGTAAAGACGCGACTTAAACACAGCCTGACAACTGTGAGTTCCAATCAAACTCAGAAAGAGACGGAAATTGGATAAGCAAATTC
>Ga0181612_134560_pt1 | contig 15526 bp, 6 predicted proteins | sample HoacroProtozoa21_FD_119630 | JGI IMG/M metagenome (GOLD analysis project Ga0181612, IMG submission 119630) | Hoatzin crop microbial communities from Cojedes, Venezuel. Combined Assembly of Gp0051906, Gp0051904, Gp0051908 | reverse complement strand
TTTTTAAATGCACAGTAACTATTAGGTAATGCCACTTCTATTAAAATCCCTTTTAACCCCTTCCTTCAAAACCATTGTGGTCTGAGGCTAAGTCTGCATCCAGCCACACCCAGGCTCCTCTCTGAGAAGGAGTTTAGAAAGGAAGGGGGTCGATTCCAAACCTTGTGACTCAACAGGTCTCCCTTACCCCTTACATCTTTCTACAGTCTCTGTATAAACTATTCTACCTCAATCTTACTTTGATTTTGTATTCCATTCATTTGATAAGTAATAGAATGAACCTTGCCAATGAACTTTGTAAAATCACATTTTATAAATTTTTAGTAAAATCTTTTCTTGCAAATACTTTTGATGGTGATTCTTTAAGCAACCTAACTACTCATTTGCAACATGTGTTCACTACTGAAAGAGGATGAGGACAAAGACAATCAAGTGTTTGTGGTCTTCCAATACCATGCCGTAATGGACACTGAGAGTCAGGTCACTGCAAGAGTTATAGAGCAGCTCAGACTATTGAACTGCAAAAACCTTAAGTTATTGACTCCAGTATATGTTCATACTTACATTTTTATGCTCACATAAACGTGAGCAAGTTCAGTGAAATAAATTTCATTTACTGTGGCTTGTTGCATTTTAACAATATTTAAATAATAGCTCAACCAGATGAACTAACCACCAAAAATTACTTCTGCCTTGAAATCAAACCATAAAAATGACCTGTTCACTAATAACTAAGATTTATTCAAAGAAAATGCTGGGCCAGATAATCTTTTTATTCTCATGTCTCTTTCTAAGATGTAAAAAGTATTTGGAAAGAGTGTAGGTGAATGCAGACATGGGGTTTGGAGGCACATGTGAGGGAATCGTTTTTTGTTACTCAACAGCCATGATTGCATGAAGAGGTTAAAATGTGACAAATTATAGTGAAGAATTAGCACAATGTATAAAAGAGAGGTAGCTCTGTCCCAGTAATGACAGCTTGACCCTTAAGCACATCTTCCTGAGGGAAACATACTTATTTTTCCTCATATTTTCAAATTTATAAATTTATGACCTTCTTGTTTATTTGCAAGTAATATTTGTCATCCACATTCCTGCTTCAAGCCTCACCTTGTCTTTTATGGTCTAATTTTAGAGGGAAACTTATCTTCTAACAGTGAATGAATATTACTTCTTTTTAAAGTTCTTTTTTGCACAGGTTTGGGTCCAAGAAACCTGCATGTTAATTGTATTGGTCATGGGTCCCCAAAAGGAGGAAGAACGAGTACTCCAAATCATACATTTTGTAAGCCTAGAAAGGAGATGGTGTTGCAGTTAGAGCAGTGAGTTTCTAGAAGGTGAGTTCTGTCTATTACACAGTGTTGGGAACAAAAGAGTCTTCAACAGAATATTGTGCTTGGAAAAAAATATTTTTGAAAAATTTATACTTCTGCCCCATTTCAATCCCTTTTTTTTCTTCATGTGTCTTTTTGTCTCTGAGTGATGGCTAGACTTATCTCCTTTCTTTATGATTTTATTCTTCAATATTTTTTCTTCTGTTCTTTCCCTCTCTAAAATTCAGTACACTTAGAGCAATAGGAAGGGAAATAGGATCTAGTGAAGTGAATTTGGTCAATTACTGTAGTATATCATCCATTGTTTAATCAACCTTAATACAAAAGTAATAAAAGGTGGCCAATGGGATACCAAACTTTGAGAAGAAACAGAAAGGATCCTCAGAAACTAAGGGTCAGTGAATCTGGCTTTTATAATAGACAAATATGTAGATTCATACAGCATTTTAGGCCACTTCCTTGAATAACCATCTAAATACCAGTATCTTTTTGTATATTAAATAAATGCTAAGGATTCTCCCAGACAGAATGTAGAAATACAAAGTTCATAACTTAACCAGCTAAATACATTTCATATTGAGAGATGAGTATCCTACGTACTAGAATTAGTTGAGAAAGAGTTACACGTTATCTGAAGGAAGAGTCACTCTGTATTTCACACATCTACTAGGGGTCTTCTAAAGTCAACAGCGTATCAGTAGGGATGATCAAGCTTATACTGTTGAAAAAATTAAGCTGTCACAGGAAAAAAGAAAAGTGCCCTCACAAGTCAGTGACTGTTTAAAAGATATGGAACAAAGGGTAGGAGTTTATGCTTGGTTATGACAACAGAAGAAAGTTAGAAGTGAGATTCACGTACTATGTAGTGTATTCAAAAAATCCACACAAGGGATGAACAGGGAAATAACAAAGTTTGCATATGATTCAAAATTATTTAAAACACACAAATCTAAAGCTGACTGTCAAGAGGTGCAGAAAATCCTCATGCTAACTAACTGATAGAGTGATAAAAATGTGGTGAAATTCACTGTCAAAGGCTCAAAGCAATATAAATAAATAAAAATACTCCATGATAGTATACAGGTAATTAGGGCTAAAGTCATTGTCAACACCCAAGAAAGAGAAAAGTTCTCAATTTTTCAGAAAAACCCTAAAAGAGGAAAGAAGCAAAGCACAAACAACTTCTCATTAAATCTTTCAGTGCTTATCTGATGTGAAACTTCGGTTTTGACTGCATTTCTTTGACTAATATTAAAGAGGAGCGTGCAGCATCTTATAGAGATATTGTCAGTTGCTCTTCACTGATATAGTCATGAAGCTGGAGAGGAATTTTGCCTCTAATAGTAGTTCAGCTCCAAGGACAGAGAAGAAGCTTTTTAAAGCTGCATAAGCAGCAGCTGGGCTCCAAACCTCACTGACTTCCAGTAGAGATGAAGTGCCGTATAAACATATGTGTCTTTATTTACCTCCTCCCCCCAACCACCCCCACACAAACTAGCCTAGCTTCTTATCCACACTATGTGGGCAGAAAATGGGAAAATAGCTTCTGGGAGCCGCTCCTGCTCTGTCCTTGCAAGAAGGGGGGAAGTCTTGATTGTTCCTCAGCTGCTCTGACTGCAACTGCTGAGTAGCAAGACAAGACTCTGCCCTGACAAGAGACTTACCCATCCTGATTCTACAACAAGTGAAAACCTAGGTCAAATGCCTGAGTGCCTGCACAGCCACAGGTTTCACCCTCCCTTGACAAGACTTGTTATCTACACTTAACTAACGAGCATAGCTGCGGTTTAGCACCTTCCCTCTTCCCACCTTATCCCCACCCCCAGGCCGTCAGACTTCAGATGGATGAATTAGCTTCCCCTAGTTAAACAACTTAGAATTTTGAGTTAAGCATTATCAAAACCTTCTTCAAAGTTATTCACTAGCTTTCCACAATATGAAAACATACTTTTACCTATCAAATTGTATTTATACCTATCTAAAGCTGAATGAATAATAGATTTTTTTAGTTATCTAGAATTTCTGGAAAAGAAACATTTCATTTGATCTAAACCAATTGTATTCAACACCAAATACTTTATCTTTACTCCAAGTATATTTTTAAGTGATGAAATGGTATCACAAGGATCAAAAGACATTTCAAAACTAAAAAAAAAATTCATAAAAATCAGCATTTTCATTTTGAAAATATTTTGCAATATTTTCCCAGATATTTTTAGAATATAAAAATTCAATTACTATCCAATGTTATTAAACATTTTGCTCAGGAAAAGAAAGAAGTGGTTGTAAAACCTCACTGTATTTCAAACAGTCTCTCTCATCCTGAGAATCTACCATTAATAATAATTTTTAGAAGCTGAGGGTTTATTCCAAGTTTCCACGTTGGGGGAGTTTTCTTTTTATCTTGGCATTGCAAACCTTTGAAAAGAAGCATTTAGAATGGAATGCATGACAGATCTTTTAAATGGAATATGCAGCTACTGAGCTCCACACTATAATTACTGTCATGCTGAAGAAGGTTAAATATTTATGAAGAATCTGCTTTTTATCATTCAGTCTAATTTTTGAACCTGAATTCTGTAATTGCATTGAAATGCCAATAATCAAGGGGGTTTTCTTTCTTGGCAGCATAAGATTTGTACCAGTCTCATTTATTTGTGAAGCGTGGCTGATTGAGGTATATAAACAAAGTCTGTGGAGTTTTTTCATTTTTGGACCAAAAATAAATTGAAAATAGTTCTGCCAGATAATTTCTTAGGCAATGCCTCATTGACTTTTCCGAGAGATTAGAAACTGGGCTTTCCTCCTTTATGTATATTGAGTTTTATGTGCAGTCACTGTGATTTTTTTCCCCCACAAATTTTGTTAGGCAAAATATCAAAGTGAAAATTAATCTTACATTCTTACTAGCATAGATTGCCATATTGAAATCAGACAGTAAACTTCTGAAGAGTTTCAAGCCAAAATTTACTGCATGACCCAAATTTGCCTGATGCTTGTTCATTAATAAGTTTTCTGAAAACCTTATCCAAATTCTGGTTTTAACAATGTTTTTACAGGTACCTTTCACCTCCTGTTACAGTTCTATAATCAAAATACTAATAAAACAAATAGGGAAAAATTTTTCTGTTTAATATTGTGATTGACGCACATCAAGCTCCACCATTTTCATATGTTCTATGTAAATTAAGCTAGAAGAATTGTCTGAAGAGATTTACTAGAAAATGTATCCTAAAGGATGTATAGGCTGATTTTATAGTTAATCAGGCTTTAAACAATTTTTCATCTTTAATTTGAAATATTGGTTTGTCATTGGGAAACATTAGGAAAAAAAATTGCAGTCATCTAAAACGGGCTCTAGCCAGGAATCTGACACTTAAATCTAAATCATGATCCAAACTCTGCTCACACAATAACTGCTCAAACCAAGAGGCATTTAGATGTTTTCTCATCATTTGATAGTTCCTCGGGTGCAATTCATAAAGTCCTGTCATTTGGGCAGGCACAGAATGGGTAAGCCGGTTTCCCCCTAGGCTAGGGAATCAGAAGTGAAGCAGAGGAAGGCAAAGTCTTTGGCTTGGCAGAGGAGGAGGAAGTTCTTGCTGCATGTCACTCCAGTACAGAGCTACTGAACTGGAGTACTGACAGTACTGCTTTCTAGCTATTTTCCTTAAATAACTAGCTGCTGCCAGGGAAGTGATGGCAGTCTGACTGTCTTGTATTTTACAGACTTATGGCTAATACCCTTACTTGGGGAGGTGATGCTTTCTTAAGAGAAACCGTTTCTTGGGTTTGAGTCTTGATTCTAGGGCTGTTTATGTGTTTACATTGTTTGGGAAATAAAAAAAGGAACAAGAGAAACAAAAGAAAAACAAATGCTTAGATCAGAGCGTAGCACAAACCTGCTTTCCCTGGAATCTTCCAGATGACTGGCCTGTGCATTGTGTGCTTCTCCACACAACAGTGCGGCTTCCATCAGAGGCATGGCGGGCATGCAGCCTTCTGGTAAGAGCTCTCCATCTGGAGAAGTGATGCACAGCTTTGAACCCACTCAGGATGGAGAGGGTCCTCTACTTCTTCACAAAGTATTCTAGTCACTGGGAGGGGGCGGGGGGTTAGTTTAATGGAACTCTAGGTGCCTACTTTTGAGATGGAAGCTACCTTGACTACCTTAGCAGTCAATGAATAGCACATTTAGATGTGATTTGTCTTATCCAAGAATAAACTTCTAAAGAATGTCAGGTCAGCCGACCCCTCCAAACATTTCCTTCTTTCCGTCAGCTGGAACGGGACCCTGACCTAATTAGCTCAGCCACAGCTATTGAAAGCTCTATGAAATGAAGCCTACCCACCAGTGTTCATAGGAGCACTACCATGGCACATCTGTGTTCTAAAAGAAAACAAGTTCTCCCCAGTTGGGTGAAAGGTATGCCCTTGTCCCCAGGAGGTGATTCTGCACCTTGCTTCCAGGAGAGCTGGAAAGAGTCACAGAAATGAGCACACCATAGTGCAGGTTTTTCTGCTGGCTACTCTAAGCAACTTTCTATTAACAGTGCAGGGTAGCACTTCTGAGAGATCTAAATATTCTTGTGCATAGACAGAGAATGCAGGGGCCCAAATTCTGGCGTGAATTCCATTCAGGGAAGCAGGGTAAGCATTTACATCCTAAGTAGGCCTGGCTTTTCACAGCTTCCAGAAAATATTCTAAGGGTTATAAGCATCTTCTTGTTGTCAATAAATTTGAGTCACGAAGCATCTTGTATTTAAAATTAATGTTGCTCTGCTTCATTTGATTACAATTTAAGTAACTACTTAGAATTGAAAAAAATATATTAATTGGCATTAATAGAATGCATTTTCTTCTATCCAAGCTATAAAGCTGGGAATATATATTTTGAGAATTTGTTATGAATCTAGCATTGACTATCTGTGACTTTCTCAGTTCAGTTTTGTCCTGTTGCCAGCCTGAATGCATAGAGTTAAATCATGGGAAATGGCAACAAGGTTGTTAAAGAAGGGAGTGAGAAGGTAGAACAATGACACAGATAAGGCAGCCTAAGGTATATAACTTCAAAGAATTTTAGATAAGAGTGGCTGCTGGGCTATTGGGAGACAAACTGGCTCCATGTAACTGGAATAGGTTACTCTTCCTGGGGCTATGCCTAGGTTCAACAGAGATCTGAAACTTCAAAGACTTTAGAAAAGGGGAGGTGGCATGAATAGATTAGGAAAGACTCTGAGGGATGAATCAATGGTCAGCGGACAGTCAGACTGCGAGACACATGGGGAAATATCATGTATGGTGAGCTGAGTGGGGTGTTGGGGTTATTTTTTCAATTTGTTTTGCTTTACCTCCAGGAATGAGGTTAGCTCAGTTCAGGGGAAAATCAAAGCTTTCACACAGATTTGTAGATGTTCCTACCAATTTGGAATTCATGTTTTACTTGTTGTTTTGTAGGTGTAATCACTGAGTCATCATATAGCTATAAATCTGTAGATATGTTTGAGAAGATAGTCATGAACAATGTCTTATTGTGATTCAGATCAAGCCTGTGAGCTGTTAAGCTGCGGAATCCAACCCAAGAGAGATAGAATTAAGGTCTAGCAACTTCGCGGTATATTCAGGAAGATCCAAAAGAGAGTTTCTGATATCTATTAGCTGTGACACTGATATTCATAACTGCTTGTCTACCATTAAAAGCAAAAAGCACATAAATACGGATTCTTCTAGGATTCAAACTCAAAAAGGGCACACTGAGGACGCGCAAGATGATTGCAAACAATTTAGATTTGGCCTGTTTGTCCAGAATGACTTTGTACAGAAGTTATCTGTGCTGGGTACCACAGAAAATGAAAACATTACATCATTTAACCTGTGTTATCTATTCTCTATTAATTTTATTTTTTGTGTATTTTTTATCCAGTAGAAGAGGGTTTCTTGCAAAGCTATTCTTCTGTATCCTTTGCTGCTTTGTATTCACAAGTGCATAAAGGATTAACTTTGAACTCTGTTTACAGTGCATTAATAGTATTATATTACATTTATTGCTGATCAGCTTCTAGGAGGCACAGATGCCTTTAGGTGAACACTTGTAGCTTTTTTGGCTTCCTTGATTTTGAGTAGAATAAGAGTTGAAGGGGCAATAAATATTGAACCAGGTTGCTACATTCAGAAATGTATAGTCAGAAAAAAATAGGTTATATTAACTTTACTAAGCCAATATTCATCTTGCTTAAAATGTACTACCGTAGTCTCTTTGATCTCCAAAACAATTTGAGTGTCCTTGAAACTGTAGGCACTATAGGCAAACTGTAGAATATTTGAGGAATTCAGAATAATAAGCCATTAAATATGAGGTTTAGTATTTGAGTGGAGTCCCTTTTATACCCCTAGCAAGCAGCTCATCTGGGCTTTTTAACTCCAGTTGCATTGCTTCAGAAATCACTGATCTGAAAGGCACTGGGGGTTGGGGGCAAACTGGAGTAGTGATAGATGTTAGAATGATATGATTCAAGGGGTCTAATTTACAAGATCTGGAGAAAAGCTGTTTGCTTCCCAAAACATCTTCAGAGGGATCCTTAGGGGAAATCCTATTATGTCTCCTTTCCAGAATCTCAATCTGATTTCATACTTAAGTACTCATGCAATTTTAAAGAATGATTGTGAGTTACCTGTAGTTTTTTTATTCTATTTTGGAATCTTGCCTGCCAACATTAATGCAAGGATATTCTAAATTATACTTCGCAGAAAATATAGCACAAAGAAATTCAGCATTGCGTGACTGGTTTTGCAAGTAAAGCAGTAAAGATTTTTGTTATACATCATCTGGACAACTGAAGTAATGTTGTCAAGGACTTTCAGATGCTGTTTAAATCCTGTATATGTTTTTTACAGCCAACCAGGGAGAACAGCGATGGAACATAATTTTTGCAAACAGTACTGTAAAAGGTGACACGTTGCATTGCTTACTTTTTGTAGGAAGACATGAGGTACATCATACCAGTAAGTGTATAAGCTTTTAAATAATTTGATGCCAGTTTATTTAGGTGAAAAGTTAATTTTTATTCTGATACTTACCCACGAAAGTCAAGCAGAATAAGACTTTGTTTATTTTATGGGACCATTAACTATAGAATGTCAATGTACGTTTCCTCTATTTAATCCTCAGAACAGCAAACAATCTACAGTCAGATCTGTTCAATTACTCTCAGTGATTTAAAGGAATGTTGTTACCTCCTGCAAATATCAATATAAGCACTTCAGAAATATTGAAAAGCTTGATCCTTTCAGCAGTTTATTATTTTATTTATAAACGTTTTATATTGCCAAATTTTATGTATGTTTGCTTTCTTTGTTGGCTTTATTAGAAAAGAATGTAGTGCTATCTTAAGCTTAGCTGAGCTAAATCTATAAATCTAATAAACATAATCATTGACCTCACTGCTGCAGCACCTTTTTCTTCCCACCTGCTACTTTCTTCTCCTCTTCATGATTTCTGCTGAAGCAGGCAGAAGCAGGGCAGTATAGACACTTTTGTCCTTATATCAAGGTTCACCCAAAGCTACATTTTGCTTTCCTGAATCTTTTTTTTTCCCCAGTTGACAGTCAAGACAAGTGGCCTTAGCACACACTCAGTAAGAACAGCACCACCATGCCTCAGTGAGAACACATCCCCATGATTTTGAGAGAAAACCTCTACTGAGCTATGCAGTAAATAAAGCCGTCTCATGAAAGGAATAAATTAAAATGTCATTTTCTTGTGGGAAAGCTACTAATGACCAGGTCTGAAGTTTCTGTTAATTTTCACCGTTTACCCTTGAGATAACCTACATTTGATGGTAACATCATGTGTCAGGAGAGATCGCTTTTGAGGACATCTCTTGATCTAGACCAAATTGAGGGAAAGCAGTTAGAGATTCCACAGTATTCCTCTGAGGATGTTATAGACAGAGCTGGTTCTCTTTCTTCCATGAACATCTATATGAACTATATAACATGAAAAAAGAGCCAAAAATGCTTAGCAGCTCCACAATTCTATGTCCTCTTATTTGAACTATAGCTGGCATCTGAGCATAGTCACGGCTTTGCTCTGCAGTTTATAAAACTCTTTCTCTGTTCACCGTGTCCAGCACATGAAAGACCTCTCTTATCAGATCAGCATGATCCTTCAGATATGTTTCATTCAATAAAGGGCTGTGGCTGTGGGTTCTTCTGCTTTGCACTATCATTATAACCTGGACTGTCAAATTAGAAGTCATGGCTTTTTCTCAAGAGATTGTCCATGGAGACTAAAATGTTAGGAGATGATTAATAGGTGCCTTTTGAAGGAATGACGACTGTTCTTACAATCCACATCTCATAAACCAGCCTGCAGTTGTCTGCTTTGTCTTACTGCTGAATTGCTTGCCTGCATGAGCAAATTGGCATTTGTCTCAGTAACAACTGCTGCACATTCTTTTGGTTTTGTTTTTAAGTATGAAATGGAGAGGAGGAAACTGGCATTTTCTCTGCATGAGGCATTCACTTAATATACTAGAAAAGGCAAAAAAAAATGGTGACTTCTTTACTGATAGACAAGCTCCAAGAAAGCCAGAAGAAAAATCTGTTTTCATTCATTAGCTGTCTCTCCCTTATGCTTGAGTTACAGGTGTCAAAATACGGGTAACTTAGTAGATTTTTCTAGGGATATAAAAGAAAACTAACTTGGTCCACTACAATTCTTTAGTGTGGGCTGCAGAACACGCTATCAATGAACCATAAGTGTTGGGACTGCTTGTGTCCTTCTGCTGCATTTAACTTCATTCTCTTTTGTGCTAAACTGTAAAGCAACATATCAAGTTAGCAGATTATTGACTGTCCTGCTGGAAAATTTGTAGAGCAGGCATGGTTTTAAATTAGCTCTGTAAAAGAGTGAACAAGTCAAATCTGTGCAAGGCAAGTTTACATAGCATGCATTGGATTGACAGGCAGTAACTAAAAACTGAAATGTGCTTATTTGGGTGGAGGGGATTTTATGAAACATGAGTTATTTTCATGAACACTTGGAGTCTAGCTAATTTCTACATGATTTCTTGTTCTTTGAAAAATATCTGGCTCTACCCAACTCTGCTATGGAATTTTAAAGAGGTTATTTTTTTGCTGCCATAGAGTTTAGCTACTTTAAAGAGGATGGCTAAACAACCTTGCTATTCTTTTCTGGGACCAAGGAGGGAAGGCTTTAGTCTCATTTTAATAAAATCCTTTACACCATTTCTGAAGTGCAGAGGGATTATGGAACAACTACAGATAATTTCTGTTTTCTTCAAGTCCCCTTTCCAATGATGAATAAAAAAGATAACAAAGCGTGTTGGCTTTAATGAACCTGTGTTTATTTCAATGGGTAAAGAGTTTGGTTTACCATCTGGAAAAGTCTAGTGTATATCTACGTATATTATTTCGTCTGTGTATTTTATTTGATGATTTGGGCTTCTTCCATGATTTCACTTCCTATAATGCTAAATTCCTGTGATATGATTGCAATTGTTCTATAGAAAGTAGAGCTCAAGTAGGTCCGCCCTTCCTTCTGGTTGTTTTTTTTTTTTAAATTTTGCCTAAGGGTGAAAGCAAGACTTCAGAAAATGTTCAACTAACCTACAGAGAACTAACCACTGGAGATGGCATAGACAGAAAAATGATACACTCTACACTGAAATGATCTTCCTTTAAGTGTTAGGTGTCTTTAAAGATTAGAAGGTTTTATTTTCATCACTTCAGTTTGTAGATATTTAAAATATGGCAGTTTTTCTCCAGTTGTGGACTCCATGTTTTTGTTTGTTTTGCTTTCTTCTTCAGAAGATAAGAGCCCATTTCCCTGTGACAGTACTTACAAAGCCTTCAGAAGGCTACCAGAACCACATTATTCAAGCCCCTACAAAGAATCTGGTACTTATGAAGGTGCTTTTGAAAATCCCAATGGTTACCTTTCTGCATTTTCAGACACATGAATACCCTTAAAAATACAGCTCTTAACTGCCAGTTTGTCACTAGGCAAATTTACAATATATATATTTCTGGCTGAATATACTGTTGAAAGGCATTGATTTAAAATAATTTTTTTTTTTTTTTCTTTTTGGGACCATTGATTCATTCCTCAGCATTTCCATTTTCAGAGTAAGGTAAATTGATACTACATGGGTGGTGAAACACTGGCACAGATTGCCCAGAGAGATGGAAGATGCCCCATCCCTGGAAACATTTAAGGCCAGATTGGATGGGTCTCTGAGCAACCTCATCTAGTTGAAGATGTCCCTGCTTGTTGCAGGGGGGCTGGACTAGATGACCTTTAAAGATCTCTTTCAACATGAACCATTCTATGAGTGTATGGTTCTGTGATTTACCATGTAGGGCTCTGATGGATGTGCTAAAAATAAGTTCCTGTTTTACCTACACATTAAAGTTTGCACTGTCCTTATTAAGGGTAGAGATTTGCATTTGATTTCCTCAAAAACACTGACTTGTCAGCTTTTTTGTATGACTTTTAAACCTAACTTGAATGTCACTCTCCACCATAATACTGGTTGCATTTCAGGGGTCTTTTAAAATACTTGGAAGGAATTGTATTATATAAGTATAAATTATTATCACTGAAATGTAGATATTTCATAGTAGTGATTGTGACACTGTTACTTTGAAAGATGTTTAGTCAGGTAATGGCATATCTGCCATAGCATTAGAAATCAGTATACTGTGTTAAAAATCAAATGTGCTGAATGTAGCCATTAAGTGAATAATGCATAAAAGCAAATCTGATTCCTTAAAATACTTGAGTGATATATGACACTGATGGGACACAGAGGAATTGACTTGAGCACCTAGGTGTTATTCTACCATGGTGACTTCAGTGAAACTGGGAATTTCTAACTCTGAATCCACTGACTCTACCAGTTTTGCAGAACAGTCAGTATCACTCTGTAGCATAAACCAGAGGTATGCAGATACATTTGTCTGTAGAGTTTTTTAGAGACATTCCCCACTTGCCAAGTTCAGTTTTCAGAAATTGATTTTACAGATAAGAAAGGGAAATTTATCGGGGTTGTTATTGGTATTTAAAATATTCCAAGTAGAATTCTCCTCTCAGAGGTATAAACACAGCTGACATTCAATATAGTAGAAACCACACGTTCACCAGCAAGAGGAAAAAGTAGCCTTCCTGCTCTCTCAGTACTTCAGAAGATATGATTGCATACTTCAGTTATGTCTGTGGACCTACAAGTATTGTCTCTCTTCAGATTGTGTGGAGGTCACTAGGTTTAATCAGTGTATCTGAGAGCAGTACTAGGTAACAATCATGCTCATTAGAAAAAGATTTTCTCAGTTACTAGAATTTTGGTTAAACATGACCAAGAATTGTATATCCTTTTAAATCAGGAAAAACAGTTTTTGGTCATTCTTTTTCTGGTTGACTGCACCGATCACATATTTAGCTATAAATACATAGCTGTGGTACAAATCCTTCAAAACCAGGAATTATCTTAAACACTCTACCCTCTGTTGGCAGACAAAGAAGTTAAGGATCGAATGGAAGAGTAAATGGAACCCATTGAGAGACAAAAATTTTGAGAGCTGCAGAGGATTCTGCACTTTCACTGTTGCAGTGTCCTCACAGACAGATTTGGGGGTCATTTACTACCCAATCCTCCTCACCTAGAGTGTCTGAATACTATTATGTCTAACATCAGTCAAGAGGTAAAAATGAGCTCTGGGCATTCATTCCATTTGAATGTTTTCATCAAGAGCGTATGTCAGTTCACAGGCTGGTCTGAACTAGAGGGTTCAATGGGTGAAGACAGGTTGTGCTGCAGTGTACACACCAGGGCTGTGGTGTCACAGCACAAAGCATTCAGTGGCAAAATTTGTATCGCCTCCTACAACGGCCACAGCATGCCACTTCTCTAGTTGTTTCTGCGTGACCACTGCTTTAAAGAAACTATGTAAAAAAATACTTCATTTTCCTGATCCAGTTCACAGGAGAACTGCCCACAGAGTTGTACCAGTCCTAAGGCAGTACAAATAGAGGGCAGGAACATCTTAAGGTGCTGTAATACCTGAAGACTTCTGTAGTTTAATAGGCTAATTTTTGATGGCAGTGTTGGAATGAAAGGTTGTTTCACACTCAGGTCTGCACAGGGTTGCTTGTGTTTGCAGAACTGCATGATGACTTGAACCAGGGACCTGATGCAGCTGAAAAAACAGTTTTTGTTTGGGTTCTTTTTCAGCTGAATCCGCTCCTGTTCTGGCACAGCTGTGACTGGCGTTGGCCAGATTAAGCAGTATCTCTGAGTGTTCAACTGTGGCTTGTATCTGCTGAAATCACATTCTGAATCACTTGTTTGGGGAAAAAGAAATTTAGGGGCATCATCTCCCAGCAAGACGTTATTACTAGACAATAAAACACAAGAGATGATGGCCTGACTGCCAAGCAAACAGCCGCAATCTTAAAGAGCTGAGGTCCTTCAGTTAGGAGGAACAATGCCAAAGCTGTCTCCTGAATAAGGTAACGAAGAGTTTAGCAGCAATATCAGTGTAATGTGTATTCCTGCTGTCTGCACTGGGCACGTTGTCCTCCCAGCTGGTTCAGCATAACTATTTGTAAGGCAAGCAGTTATGTAGGTGGAGAAGAGAGCTGATTCTACTAAGCCACTTTGTCCTTTATGTTTAAATTGTTATTTCCAGTATACTCGCAGCTAAACAGACCAATTCAAGACTAGTAACCTGGGGCACAGGAGAGGAGAAAGCATCTTTTGGTGACAGATGAGAGGCAGTAAAACCCTCATGCCTGTGATAACGTGGAGGGAACATAGCAGAACTCTGCAGGTCCCTGCAGAGGCTGTGACACCCATTTTACTCTTGCTCTGAGAACAGGAAAGGCTTTCCTTTTCACTTTCCTGAGCTGTCAATCCCTTTTCAACTTCATGAACAGTTAATTTACTTGCTAAAATCCATTTTTCATGCATTGCCCTATTTGTAAGGGAGAGTAAATCCTTTCCTTTATTTACCGTGCTTGAAATATAACTTTCTTCCATAAGGCTGCAGAAAAAAAGTTCTTGTATGAGTCACAAAAAGGAGCATTTGAGGCAATTCAACTTTTACATTATTTTCTTTTCAGTTTATGAATGTCTCAGCATTAGCTGACTCACATTTATTAAGTATGAAAAAACAGCACTAGGATTTTAACATAATTTGATGTTAAATAATTAACTTAGAAAACTAATGCCAACATCATAAAACATCATATGCATGATATCCAATATATAGCTGTAGTCAATAATAAATATCTTATGGAATTCATATAACTGAAGCCCACACAAGAATAAGGAAGCTGCCAAAAGTAGCATCATATCCAATTGGCTTAGTCAGCAAGAAACCAACTGGTCCACAGATGCTCTTTTTTTTCCCTATGAGAAAATATCCTCTTTTGCAAGTCTCCTGTCTGCAAAATGTTTAATATGAACTCTTCTCCTCCTGCAGGCTGTAAATCATTTATTCATCAAACCCTTTTATTTGTAGCAGATGGAAAACTTAGTACAAATTTAAAAACAAAAAAGGGGAAGATTAGACACTTAGGTGAATAATAAGTCTAATTGCATTATACTGCACTGACTTTTAAAAAAGGCCTTACGGCATAGGAATCAGCTGATACTCAGATGGACTTGGATGCCTTTTCTCTGTTGGGGTGTCACAGACAAGAACTGGGCAAGAAGCTGTTTTTCCTGAGTGCTTGTGCATCACATGTAAGCATGTGAACATAGGGAATGAGGCTATGGTAAGATGTTCCCTTGTATTGAGTTTTCCCTCATGATCTGTGCCAACGAGCAGCAGCTCTGACTCAGCGGGGGCGGAGTCGAGTGTGACAGCGGCAGTTTAAAAGCCGCTGTGCCCGCCATTTCGACCATTTCGGCGAAGCTACTGAAGGTGAAGGGTTCTGGAGCAGAGGCTCGCGCCGAGGTACCCTTTCTCCAGTGGCAAAACCGCAGCGGCGAGGCGGCAAAAAGCGCCGAGAGAGAGAGATGAGACCCCAGCTCCCCCACGAGCGGGAAAGCGGGAGGTGCCAACGAGCGGCAGGCCCGACTCAGCGGGGGGGGAGCGGAGGGTGGGGGCGGCGAAACCCAGCCCGCGGGCACTGCCACGCACACCGCGCGGCGACGAGCGACGC
>Ga0181612_106796_pt1 | contig 15526 bp, 9 predicted proteins | sample HoacroProtozoa21_FD_119630 | JGI IMG/M metagenome (GOLD analysis project Ga0181612, IMG submission 119630) | Hoatzin crop microbial communities from Cojedes, Venezuel. Combined Assembly of Gp0051906, Gp0051904, Gp0051908 | reverse complement strand
GCGTGTCGGGCGGCGGGCGCCCGCGCCCGGCTGCGCGTGCGCCGCCGCGGCCGGCGGGGGGGGGGGGGGGGGGTGGCTTCGCTGCCCTGGGAGATGGGGGAGCCCCTTCTCGCCTCGCGGTCTGCGCTGAGGAACGCCTGCTTTCCCGTAGAACCCGTTTATAGGTAAAAAGACTGACGGTAGTTTCCCAGCGCGAAAACTCTGCTCAAAAGTCGCGTTCAGGTTCCGGCCTGGTTTGTGCGTCGGCCGGCCAAAGGCTGTGCCGACCCTCGGGCAGATGCGCTGTCTCCAGGAGCGGGGCCGTGACCTGCACCCCAGCCTCGGGTGACAGCTCATGCTCCAGCCAGGAGAGAGTCCCACACGTTGACTGGTGGAGGCTCGCTGCTGCTGGGCTGATGCCGAACGGTTGCGATTTTAGTGCTTAAAAAGAGGGCAAAGTTATGTATCATAGTGATTTTTCTTAACTTTAAAGTATGGAGAGAGAATATTGCATAGCGTCTCGGTTATTATCAGACAAAAGGCAGGTGTTGCTTTTCACAAGTTCCAAATTTATTACTGTTAACTCTTTGTTTTCTTTCTGTCTCACTGTCAGTTAATAGGAATATGGTATGTCAGTGAGTGGATAGCCACGGGCAAACCTCAAGCGTTCCAGCTGGTGGAGCTGGGCCCAGGGAGGGGCACTCTCACTGATGATATACTACGGGTAGGTGAAAACTAATATTCATATTTATTTCTGGCTTTCTTCTGTGGCTACTCTGAAATCTGAAGGAATGAGCTTTTGCTATCAGGGTTTAACCTTTGCTAGTAACCAAATCATTTCAGTCAGGAGATTTGCACCTTAGACTCTAATTAAAATATATGCAAGTTTCTGCTATTCAGTGAAGAGACCAGGCCTCTGAGTTGAAAGCAGAACACGGGCCAGTGTATGCAGGCTGCACAGACGCGTGTGTCATTTTTCAGGAATATTCCATTGCGGATTATTTCTGTATAGGAAAGCATTATGCAGACTGAAATCCATTTAGGAGGGTGCTGCTGTGTGTAACTGGGAGGGAGGCCTCAGTGCAAGCAATAGGAGGGAGAGGGGAGGACAGTAATACCGGGGTGAAGTTGTGTCAGTTCCTTGGGGGATTTCAGGAGCTTATTTCTTTTGAGTTCACCCTTTCAGTCCTATCATGCTTGCATGGCTGTCTATTAATTAAAATGTTACTGATTCAAAAACAAATCACTAATGGGATTTAGTACCTCAGAAGAACTTTTCTTCTACTTACATATGTTAGTGAAAAAGAACTCTAATAACCACAGTGAAATGTAAGATATTGAGCACTTTTTGTTTATGATGTCTGGAAGAACAAAACCATTTTTCTCCTAACGCTAAACTCTGCAGGTAGTAGGAGAGCTACTCACTTTCAGGCTATTGCTATTCTAAATTAGCATTTCATTTTGCCATCCTTAGAATTATATAATGTGTGCTGTGCTTTACTTTGTGTGCAACTTTCTTAGAAGGGTAGCAGCTTTTATTAAAAAAGCTGAATTCCCATTTCCTTCTGGAGTAGCAAAATGCAGTCTCTTTCACCGAGACTATTTTGTTAAATGAAAGCCAACTAAGTCTTTTACCTTGAACATAAGTAATGAGATTAAAGGTTAATTCTTAAACCTTTAATGTATACAGCACATGACTGTGCCTAACAGAATTCATCTGCCTTTATAGGTCTTCAACCAGCTTGCCTCTTTGCTTAGTAAATGTGATGTCTCTATTCATCTGGTAGAAGTGAGTCCCAAACTCAGCGAGATCCAAGCGCTGATGCTGACGGGAGGGAAGGTGCAGTCAAACCCCGAGGATGAGTCTGCTTACATGAAAGGCGTTAGCAAGACTGGAATTCCCATTTTCTGGTACAGAGACATTCAAGATGTGCCACCAGGTAAGGAACTTGAACATCTTCTTACAGGGATGGTGTCCTTTCTCCATTTGCTGCTTTTGTTAACGGGGCACATCTCCACTAGCCTTCTTAATGGGTAGAAAAGTAGTTAATATACGTATTTGTTCTTACTTCTTGTATGAGTCTGAGGCAGGATCTTGACTCATCCTCGTATCTGCTACCTGTTCTGATTACCTTCATTTTGGGGTAGCTACCCAATTTCATTTATTCTGACTTTTCATGGGAAAACACTTAGTGGCTTTGCCTGAATCTCCTTTCGTAAGATACTGATCTGAAATTCATGGACTGGAAGCTACAGCTAGCTGTAGAAATGCTGTCTTTGATGTATCCAAGCTGGAAATAATGATAATTATTTCACAACCACATTAACTAGCTTAATTTATTACAATGCATAAAACCATGTTACTTTTTGACTGGAAGCTGCTATGGCAGCATTAATAATTTAATGCATTCTTTTTTACCTTCCCGCAGGTTACAGCTTTTACTTAGCACATGAGTTTTTTGATGCCCTGCCAATACATAAGTTTCAGGTATAGCAAGAGGATTAATGTAATTGTGACCATCTACTTAAATGCCTTTTCTCTTTGAGGAACAACAGAATTAGGATGTCAAAGTAAACACATGCGTTGTCTATGGTGATAAAATATTTCTAACTGAACTTGGACAAATAAGGCCTAATTCAGCTGATAACTATAAAATTAGTAATTGTTCTTGAATGCAAAAACTTGTAGAAAGCTGAAGATTTCTTTGTGGTTACATAAGTCTCAATTTTATTTCTTATGCTACATTAGTAAGTTTTTAATTTCAACATTATTTTATATACCACTATTAACACAGTGCTCTGAAGGGTTTTCATTTGAATAGTAATGAGAATAGCAAAATAAAAGCTAGTTAGGATTCAAAGAAACTTTCAACTTCAGTTGGATAATTTATGAAAATCACTGGTAGAATAAGTTTATTTTGATAAGTTAAACATTGCACTGTCAATAGAAGAGGCAGCATTTTTCTCAACAGCATCATTAATTCCTTTTAATTTTAATGAAACCTGTATTTCTTGACTCTGCAGACAAGTCTCTACTGCAAGCTTTTTCCGAGGCAGTTACTGGAATTAAATAGGAATGAATAAGTGTTGTTAATAGCATATTATGTTCTTAAAATGTTTGTGAAAATGCCTGACACATTAGCTCAATCAAACAAACAAGATACTGTTGTACCCATTAGAGCGTAAAATGCATACTCTGGGTTTGTTAAACAGAGAACAGAGAAAGGCTGGCGTGAAGTGTTGGTTGATATAGACCCAGACGTTCCTGACCAGCTGCGGTTTGTCCTGTCACCATCCAGTACCCCTGCAACAGAAAACTTTATTCCGGTAAGGTCACGGCTACCAGTGTTCGTACTTAACATCCTCACTGACCCTCAAGTGCATTGACTGCTGCTCAGTCACCCGGGCAGCAAGAGGAGGGCGCTCAGTCTGTACGTGAGTGAACACAGCTTACCGTTTCTGTTCTGCAAGACTTCCACAGGCATTTAACTTTGTGTGCTGCAAACACGTAGCGCAAAATAATCACGTACATCACGCAAAATCAGAGCTGAAACAGAGAAAACGCTTCGGAGAGCAAACTGAGGCAGTGAGCGGCCGGGAGAGTTCTGCGTTGCGTGTGTCGCCACCTTCTCGACAGTGGCCCCGCTAAGCCAGGCTCTCCACTCGGTGCAGCTGGGTACTGCTGTGCTACACTGACCTTTCAGGGAAAGCATCTAAGATTTCACCCACCCCCCCCACCCCCCCCCTAAAGTTCACTGGATTCTTAAGGTTACAAAATTAAGTCATTGAGATTAAAACCAGCTACAAAGTTTCACATAGAAATGCCTTTTTGAAGGGTGTGCAGAGCTGAAGAGCTCTTTTCACTTGTTCAGTACCACAGCGATGCAGTTTCACCTGGTACAGGTATTCTGACTTGTTAGAAAAATTTTCATTTCGGTTGATTATAGGTTGTAGAAGAGATGACTGAAATCCAACACTCAGAAAACACTAATTGAAAAGGATAGTTAGCAAAAATTAGCTGGAGCTCTGGGCAGCCTAGAATACAGCCCTGGACCTCTGTGCCCCAGTGAAGTGACAACAGCCCCAAGACGTCAGGTGTGAAGAAGACCTCTTGCCCTGTACTCACTTGCTAATGCAGGTGTTTTGATCTTTGAACTCTGCGCTAGCCTGAAGAAACAAGGGATCACGTGGAGGTGTGTCCTGAGGCTGGTGTCATCCTTCAGAGGCTTGTCTGCCGGATAGAAAAGGATGGTGGGGCTGCACTGGTTGCTGATTACGGTCATGATGGAACCAAAACTGACACTTTCCGGGTAAGTCATTTACCCTGAAATGAGAAGCCAAAATATTCCTGTTACCTTTTGTCACTTGGATCTTGAAGTTCTTGTAATAGAAAAGTCTTGGGTGGACATAACAGCAAAAAACGCATTATGCTGCAATCGTATAACTGAGCAATGGAGTTCCTATTTAACCAGTACCCATAAGGGTTTCTGCCAGATGGAAAGGATAATCTGAGCCCTCGCTACGTTTATCTCGGACTTTCAAAGTACAACTTGCTGTTCTCGCCCCTCACATGCACCACTTGGTCTTTGCTACCCCAGCTGTACCCCAGCTAGGCGTACAGCCGAGTATCTTCCAATGTAATTTTTCAGGGATTCCGGAATCACAAACTGCACGATGTGTTGCGAGCTCCAGGGACAGCAGACCTGACGGCAGATGTTGATTTCAGCTATCTTCGAAAGATGACACAGGGAAGAACAGCCACATTGGGCCCCATAAAACAGCGGGAGTTTTTAAAAAACATGGGCATTGACCTCCGACTGCAGGTATGATGGCACTTACAGGTATATAAGTACGCCTAATCCACAAGCAATACTCTTAAACAGCCAGAAAGCTTTTGTAAAAATCTGATTTTAATAGTTTAAAACAACACATAGGTGTGAGATCAGGAAGTTGCTTCTCTCTGGATCCCTTAAAGTAAACTGATTGTATTATACTGAGGAGTATTCAATGGAAAACTTTGCAACATATGTCAGTGTATGAGCTCCCCCAGGGATCTCACCAGTTCTACTGAACATGAGGGCACTGTGACATCAGTGTAAGTGAAAAGGATGCAACAAGAGATTGCAGGTGTGAGGGAATTTATAGGAAAGCAGGAAGGGCTATAACCTGTGGGGTTGTTTTATTTTAGGTCCTCCTGCAGAATTCACATGACACAGCAACTCGTGAGCAGTTGCTTCACAGCTATGATATGCTGATGAATCCCCAGAAGATGGGGGACCGTTTTCACTTTTTTGCCCTGCTGCCTCACCACAGACTCGTACATCTTGACAAGAAACAGAAGCCAAAGTCTCCCGTACAGCCTGTTGCTGGATTTGGTGAACTCTTACTGAAGTAATTTCAAATACTATAGCAAAATGTCTGACAGTAGTAGCTTTCAATAACAACTTTATTTAAATAGATTAAAAAAAAACTCTATTCCTCTGGAGTCCTGCATCTTATGGTTTCTCATACTAAATGTTTTGCAGTAACGTAACCAGCATATAGCTACATATGCAGTAAGGCAAGAACTAAATATTTTGCGTTATCTTTGAGCTGAAAGCCCATGAAATGCCACATTGCTTCTCCAGGCAGTTTTCTCACACCAATCTACACTTCAGGGCCTATCCGCAGTTTGGTAGGGAGCGCTTTTTCAGAATAAATCTAGTGCACCACACTAAACCTATTGACTGACCTATGCAGTCTGTGTAGAAATCAAACGCTGCACGTAATAGAACCCTGTGTACACAGAGCAGAGAATGAACACTGTTTCAGGGTTCTCTGGGTAGAGCCCAATGAAATAGTGACTCATGGAATCAAGTTAAAACATGTCAGTAACAGATAAGCTAAGGAGACTTTAAAGGTACGCAGCTTTTACTTGCTTAAAACACAAGATGCTTTGACAGTTTTGAAGACATTTTTATAAAGAGAATGGCGACAGGAACCATGCAAAAAGAGTTATTAGTTCCAAAGCACCTGCTAACAGAATTCCCACAGACCCATAAGCAAAGAAGCATGAAGAAACATTTACTTCTAAGAACGTGCGACAGGAGAGATAATTCATGTAAATAAAAAGAACAACTCTGATAGGGAAATAAATTTTATTTTCAAGCTTATCAGAGGATATTTACAAACAATGGGATGTATAAAAATATAAAAGTACTTAACAGTGTCCTTTTGAGGCTATAAATTTTACATGAGCTTTTTTCTAGCATCATCGTAGCACTATTTCTTGAATGAACGCAACTTAATTCATCTAGGGGTAAGGATGGGAAACGCTGTAACCTACTGCTGTCAGTCTGCAGTAAAGGTAGAAAAAAGGGAAATAAAAACTCAGCTATTTTTACTACTCTGAAGAGTTTACTCCTAATGTATGCCTCATTTTTTGGTTCCTTGACTATTAGCGGCTTGTGGCTTCTATTCTCTGGCCCCATAAGTCTGCATATATGGTCAGGCACTCTCCTCCAAAGGCCAACAGCATTTTATTATTTTTTCTCTTTTTTTACTATAACTTGAAGAATAAATAGCTCATATAGTATTTTGGAGCAGAGCAGACTTCATGGAGAGAGATATCAGCCAAGCCGCCTACTTCGCTGTTGTCCCCTCCTTCCTCTATTCCTGTTGTGCTTTTTCAAGTGACTGAGCTGGCTTTTTTCCTCCCTTAAAATAAAACCAACACACCCACCCCCAGGACAACCTGAAGTGATAGCTGAAGTATAAAATCCGAAGTTTAAAACCAGACTGTATCTACATTATCACCATTAGGATGGAAGATAGCAACGGCTTCACTGAAATTTGGTCACTTGAGCAGTGGAAGTTGAAGAAGAAAAAAAAAAAAAAGCACTGCTTCCCTTGCCAAGCCTGGGTAAATAGCAGACTACCAACTTCACAGGTGACTGTTGTGGTTCCAAAGATGACAAATAGTGCCTCTCAGAAGAATCAGCCCTGAAACCCTGCCTTAAGGGGATGGCAAGGCTAAGGGACAAACCCTGCCCCTTCCGAATTCCTCGGCACTGCCCTGACAGCACAGAAGGGGAGGATGACCCCAGCGCAGGAGGCGCAGGGGCTGCCAGCGCAGACGGTGGGCAGAAGGGCTGGAACGCTCTGCCCGCTGCTGGCACCTGCCACACAGGTGGCACCAACGTTGTGTACGAAGTTTGGCAGATCCCAACGGGGAAGCCAGCGTTCAGCCTTTACCAACTCAGATGCCTACAAAATGCAGTGGCAGTTAGATTAAGGGCAACAGGAAAAGAAACAGGCGGGTTAAAGAACCAAACCTACCTGTGGGTACATACTTCTGCAACTGCCACTGACTTTACTGCCAGGTCACTGTCATTGCAAGCAGCTGCCAGCCCTGAAATAACCTTGTAGAATTTTATGTATATCTAACAACTTAGAAAACGTCTGCTCACATGCTTCCTTACCTGAATAACAACAGTAGAAAAAAATACTTATCTACACACACACACACTCTCACCAAAAAAAAAAAACAAACAACTTTGTAGGAGAGCGAGGCGCTCCCCCAAAGCCTCTCACCGACTTCTTTGAAATACCATGAACTGTAACTGTTACGCTGTCCTATGAGGGAATCCTTTCCAAAGAACATTGCTGCTTCCTCTGTATTGTGCCCCAAGTCCAGTAAGTGGTTGGGAATCCATCAGCTGAGGCATCTGAATGAAAAACTGAATTAGGAGTTGGTTTTGGACTCTTCTTTCAGCTCAAACAACAACGCCGAGCACAGCAGAGAAGCCAGGAGGGGCAGGTTAAGGTCAGAAGACAAAGCCTTCTCTCCTATGATCCAGCTGCCCCGGCAGAAGTGATCTGATGTCCGCTGTCGCTCCTAGGTTTTGAGCAGAGTTAAGATACAAGCTAGCAGGCTACAAACTACTCCTGATGTAAGTCCAGGGAATCTTAAAAAAGTTGGAAAAATACTAGAAAAATTTAAAAATCTAATTACTCAAAACGACAGAAGAAAGCTGCATGTATTTTTCCCTATTCTTCCACATCCTTCTGCTAGAAGCTGTTTTTCCAGAGTGAAAGGATACGCTGCGTCGGGTCTTGCGTGCTCTCTGTGCATTACTTGTGTAGCTTTAAGGCAAAATGCCTTTGGTGTGTGTCAATGACGCGTGCCAGCCTCGTACAGCAACACACTACACTGTTGTGGCTTATTGCTCTGTTTTAACAGACAAAATAAAGGACTAGTGTAGCTTTGCCTGTCCTCTCTTTAGATTGTCAGCCAGCATTTCAAGAGGAATGTAAGAAGTTAAGGAGTTTTCTTTATTTTGGGTATCTGGAAAAAGTTCAATTAGGGCAAAGACACATGTATTTCAACTGTTCTAACAGCAGCAAATTATTCCTTCATCTATGAAGCTGTATTCGACCTAAACCATCATGTTTTGCTATTAGCCAAGGTATTCTGCACTGATTTCTTTTTACAATCTCTTTTCACCATGCACAGTTTAGGAAATGGGAGATGTTATCTAAGTAACAGAAAACAGTCCTCTATGGCCTAGTAAATAGGGATTAGAAAACCATTACAAAATTCTTATTGTGTAGGCTAGGAAAAAAAAAAACAAACAACCTTGAGAAACACACAAACTATTCAATCTGTACACATTACACCTCAGTAATGGCTTTGCAGCCACACAGCCTGGTGAAATATGCTACCCAACAGGGCTTATCCCACTGTCCAGTAACTACTCATAGTATAAGCCAGAGACGGAGGAAAGCTTGTCAGACGACAGTCTATTCCCATGTCAATGCAGGATCCTCTGGGGCTTTGTACACTGAACTACGTGTACAGCATTCAGAAAGAGCAACAGTTGTTCCAAAACTTATCTTCAGTTTCTGTCTGGATCATTCTTCTTTACTGCAATTCAGCACAGTGAATAAATCAAGGGTCCTCTTCCATGTCATCCGGATTAGGAGCCATAATAAAATGCTGGGGGTACTCAAGGTTGTGTTCATAAGCATGTTCTTTCCAGCGTGCATCATCACTCTCGTGGGTAATGTAACGCTCTCCAATGCGAGTTTCAAATTCTCTGAGGTCGAGCCAAGTCTGATAATCCTAAGGAGTAAAAGAGATTTAAGGAAGCAGTTCAACAGACAGCAGCACTACGTTCCCACAGACAAATTCTGCACTTTGTCTCTACTTTTAGTAAAAATAGCCACAAGATGTAATCAACAAGATCTGTTAAAAAAAAACAAACAACCTTCCCCCAAAATACCCCAGAGCGTCCACAAAGGATGGTTCAAAATTAAATAGGCTAGTACATAAGGGTGTAATACTCTAAGTCATGAAAAACTTTTTGTAAGAAGACAGCTATGCCAGCTTTATTAAAAAATTCACTACATATACACACATACATGAAATTATACTCGTTCCAATATTGTTTGTACTCAAAATTAATTGGATTTTCCCCTTAATGTCTTTTAAGTTATCTGTGTGCATGGATATGTGCATATAGTATTGTGAAACCATTGTGAAAGGAACTCGCGTCAAAAAAGCAGATAAATTCCGTTCCAAACAATTCTCTTCTAGAACAGCTACAAGCTACAGCACAGACCAGCTCCGTGTCCACATCAGCACTGAACAAGCAATGCTTGTCTCTGTACCGATGTCAGTGGGGCTCCAAGCACTCCTACTGCCCGCATTCAGGAGAGGTGCCAGAAGAGTAATGCTCTGTGCTGGTGTCAGACAGAAAGTAAGGGGCGGGACAGACAGTAAGACAAAATTTTTTGTGAGGAAAGAAGCCATTAACAGATGGGCAGAATCCTGGAGCACATAACATGTAAAGCTAAAACCAGAAACACTCACGCCTCCTTGAATGCTTGTTAACAAACTTCACTAGTAGCAGTTCTAATAAGCCTCTGAAGGATTTCATCCAAAAAAATCACTATTAAAAGGCAGACGGGTTTACCTGTAACCATGGGTGACTAAGGGATTTGTCAACACTGAAACGTTTTCTCATCTTCACTTGAAGCAAATTGTTTATTAGATCAATGGCTGACAAAGAAGAACACAACAAAGATTATATTGCTTAAATACTAATCACCTGCATCATCATTCACACGCTGCAGTGAAAGTGAATTTTTATATATGTGTACGTGTATCCTACTGAACTGTTTTCAACTTAAACAAGCTCTTGAAGGTTACATTTAGCTGTGCTTACGTTAAGTGAGGCTACAAAATAGGTTTGGGCTAAGCCCCCCCCTCCCCGATCTTTACCCTACTGATTTTAGTGATTTTCAGAAGTGCCTAAATAACGTGAGCATAATCCTGTGTTCCAAAATGACGTAGGTACTGCCACTATCATATACTTTTGTGTATGTCTTTCCGCATCTACCTGTGTGTTAATCATATATCCATTACTAAGAACAAAGCTGGCATTGGAGAGCTCTAGAGACCAACCTCACAAACTTCTAGATTTTTCAGACCTCGCATTTAGATCCAGGCTTTGTTTCACTTGCTAATGTACAAAACTGAAATTCCAGATTCAACTTTGAAACGCTTCCGTAATCACAGTTTAGATAAAGTATCTAAGAGATAGATCAGCGTTCAGCAAATACTCACACATGATTTAACTTTTAATTGAGAATTTTGGGAAGTTTCATGTTATTTATCCCACTCCTCATGCATGCAATTAATTTTTCTTGCTAAATCTATTGGCTCCTCTTGCTCTGAAAATTATCTAAAACATTACATTTGATAGTTTGTATGTCACACATATATGCCAGCTCATATTTATCCATTTTGGCATAGTCTACTAAACTCAAATTATCAATAATTCTCACACTCCTAACCAAATGAACCTTGAGGTTTCAGCATCTGAATGCATTTTATCTACATATAAAGACACTTTAATATTGAAAATTCGTTTTTTACCTTCACTAGAAATTTCCTTCCAAGGATTTGGTGGGTACATAAATGCTGCATTTTGAATCTGATCATTTATGTCCTCATCTTCATTAAATGGGAATGTACCACTAAGGCTCACATAGACAATAACTCCTACTGACCACATGTCTAGAGAACGGTTGTAACCTTTACTCCTGAGCACTTCAGGGGCAAGATAAGCAGGTGTCCCCACCACAGAGCGCCTGAAAGATTTTTCACCAATGATACGTGCAAAGCCAAAGTCACACAGCTTCACCTGCAAAAGAAATACATTTTAAACTGAAAAATCTCTGCTTGATCTCCAAAGCTTGCTGCCGCCCAGGACCAGAGTGGTACATGATACTGTTTCTGCTATCATTTAAACTCTGTATGCACTAAAACAGAGACAAAACATTACACACACCAGTCAGTTGAGGTTTTAGGTTACTGGTTCTGCAGACTGTGGATCAACCATGCTTCAGACTGAGACCCGAACTGGCCTTGCACAGACACAGGTTCGAGGCAGTCTGTGCAGTACACGGCCACAAGTGTGCAAAATAAGGACAAAAAACTTGATTCCAAACTCAGCTCATTTTCAGAGGCAAATCCACAACCTCACAAGGCACAGAACCAAAATTTCAAAAGCACATGAATCCCAGCCAGATCACATTCCTCAATCACATTCCTGAAGCTGGGGGCTTCGGCTACACAGAAACCAAACGATGAGTTTTAGCTAGAACTCAGACCGAGCCAGCTCTGGACAAAGCAGTCGAATAATGACCCAGGTAAGAAGCATCAACAGCTGGTGCCTGCACTGATGCTCAAATCCCCATGGTTCCAGCATGGTTCCTCAACATGGACACAGCAGACACTTGTAGAAAAAAAAAGGATCCCGATCAAGCCCACCCCTCACCCCAAAAGCCCACCCCTCACCCCAAAATAACAACTGCTTCTCGGGGTATACGGAAAAGCAGTGCACTAAAGGTGTACAAGTGACTCTCCAAAAGTCCAATCCACCTTGCATTAACGTCACAGGACTGGAAACAATTCCCTGATGCAGATTTTAATTTGCTAAGTGCTGGCAGTAGCTGTACTTCACAGGCTCCTTGGAAGAAAAAATGCTGGTGCACAGCATTGTTGTGAGACATGATGCACGTCTGAGAAGAAAGAAAACTGAAACAGAGCATTGAGCATAAAGCTAGGCTAAGAGTTGGAAGGAAAAAAAAAAAAAAGACAACTATAATACCAGTAGTTCAAGTAAATTCTAGACTAAGGCAGTTGAACAATCCCACAAGAGGGCACTTTTTATGCTGCAATGCCTACGTTTCTTTAAAAAAAGAACAATGAAAGTGATGAAAAGTATTTTTTAATCTTCACTCACTTGAGGGAATGGCTCTGCTGATGCTAGTAGTACGTTTTCTGGTTTTAAATCACAGTGCACAATATTCTTGAAGTGTAAATTCCTCAGAGCAACAAGTATCTACAAAAAGAAGAGAACATTTTCAGAACTATTCAAGCAGGTCAGAAGTGTCAAAAGCCACACACACACACCAGCCAATACAGTAATTTCTAACAACACCATCTTCAAGAATTAACCTGTATATATCCTGTGCAAGTACTGGATTTTTCCAGCCTATCAAGACTTGGAACTGATGGGTTTTATTCCCCCCCCCTGTTTTTTTTTCCTCCTCCCTTTCTGTCTTTTTGAATGCTTACTGTTTTGACACGCATCTTTGGATGTCCTTAATGTTATGTCTTGGGAAAGAAGGGCAAAAACATTAACACCATTAACATTCAAAATTTTTTACACGTTTATTCAACTTTCATTAGATGTGCAGCCCTCTGTGCTGTCTCTTTTACATAACAATACAGAAAAACCCTTCTCCAAACTCCATTCTGACATAGTGACAAAAGAAAAACCTAGCCTTTCTCTCAAAAAAGAGAGGCTGAATGCCAACCTGAGTGACCATGAACTTCGTTATTCGTTCTGGAAGTCGACTTTTCTCACTGGAAAGAATCATCTCTAGCATATCCCCATGCAGCTTTTCCATCACAACAAAGACTCGTTCCGGGGTTTCAAACATACATTCCAGGTTCACAATCCCAGGGTGATGCAAATTCTAAAATAAAGTAGTATAGGTACGTTGCTAAAATAAAACAGTATGAAATATCCCAAATTACACAGAAATATTCTACCGCAAATCAAAGCAGTTAAGTGGAGAGCTAGAGATGAAAAAACCAAAATGTCTGAGGCAAGAAACTAGCTTGAAACATAAAGGTCAACCCACGAAACATGCAAATTTTCACTACGGATTTGTTGTAGCACAAATTATCCATGATGATTAACTTTACAGTTGACACACCCAGTAGCTTGATTGCAGGACATGCAAGAATAACACTGACAGACTGAGCAGCCAGTAGTGGAAGGCAGCAAAAAATAATACTGAGTTTCCTGCTACCTGAGGGAGACAACATGGAGCCAAAGTACCTGTATTCAGTGGATCCCCTACAGGGTGTAGACAGCACCCCCAAGTTATCAACTCTACCAAATACTTGGGAATTCCTTCTAAGATCCCTTCTTACAAAAAGACTCAGAAATCACATATGCAGATTTAGAAATCAATCCAGAGCACTTACACACATTACAAACTCTCATTAACGGCTGATTTGAGACAAAATTCCAATGTGATCCAAAAATACTTTTGTACCTGGAGAATGGCTACTTCGTTACGAAGCTGACTTTCCTGTTTAGTTGGAAACCTCATCTTGTCAATGACTTTGATAGCCACATCTCTTCCAGTCTTCCTGTGTTTTCCTGAACAGAAAATCAACATCAGCCATCAAGAGGCAGAAGCAATTCACAGCTATAAAACATCACAGCAGAAATTCCTTTTTGGGGAAACAAATATATTCTGTACTATATTACTATTACTATTATATTTAAAATTGCAACTGGTATATGAGTAACAAGAAGTGATCAGCCTCAGCAGGAGTGTTGTAGATAAATTTAAACTAGTTACTACCCTGCTGTCATGTATGCACATTGACATTAGGTGTGTCAGGCGAAGTTTTTGCTTGTGCAAGGCACTTGCACATTATCAAGTAATACCTACTCCCCCAGAACATTGCCTCTCTTCTGTAAAAAAACAACAACAAAACCATTCAAGAGAAATGTGAGGAAAAATATACAAGTCTTCTCCAGTGGTTTCATACTTGTGTGGGCTCCATATGCACAGGAAATTACATCTAATACTCTATGGGAACACAGGGGTAATCCCATGCCATGAAGAACACCACATTAACTCCTGCCTTAAACATCATCACGAACAAAGTGTCAAAACCAGGTGTATCTCCACCACACAAAGTAAGGCACTTAATGGGGACATCACTCAAGGTCCAAAAGGGTTTACAAGGTTACCAAATAGAACTAACAATCAGAGAGCCAAAAACAAATGTTTAATTAAAAAGGTTATGTTAGTCCTAAGGCAGGCATACACTGTGTGATGGACTGTCACAGACAACAGCATAAAGCCAGAAGTCTTGAAAGACGGAGCAGGGGAGTTTTGTCATTTTTTCTGTAACAGATCACCAATTCTTAGGCAAAATATTAGAAATCACAACACCCAGCTATAATTCCGATAAAACCCTAGATTCAGGGACAGTGACTCTGGCTCCACTAGACATCAAACCGTACTGAAACGCAGCAGAAATACCATCACTTACAACCCAGAAGGCAAATGCTAGCTTGCGAGAGAACGTAAAGCAAAACCACCAAACTAGCAAAACACTTAACTACAGAAGCCAGACTAAAGCTAAAAATTGAACATGAAGAAAGATTAACAGAAAAGCAGCTTGAAAATTCCTTTTCCTAAGTAAAACACAACTTATCAGGTTTCGGGACAAGTTTTACATCAGTAAGAAACTGTTGAGAATTTTTTTTTCCTGTCTCAAATTTTCAGACCCTTCAAAACTAACCAAAATAGGAAAAGCAGAGGGAAACTGTTCTCACTGAAAGAAACAGGAGTTGGATATCAATATCCTATAACTTCCTGATTTACAATTTGTAAATGTTTGTCCAGAATAGAGGACACAAAAAGAAATCCAACCCCCAACAACAACAAAAAAACCCCACACACAACAATGTAGGCAACTTAATTTTACCTTTATTTGTTTAAATAAAGGTTTTGTTACCATTATTTCAGTATGCCCTACACCGGTGGGGAGAAGCCAATATTAGAAGTTACCGGATTTAGACTGCCCAAACACCAGCAACAATTAAGCAGTGTGCACAGCCAGCAAAAGAATATTCTTTTATACTTTTTCCTTGCTCTTCCAGCTTGTGATTTTATCTTAACAAACTGAGTATGCATACTCTACATATTTTAAGCCATCATTAAGAGAAAATATTTAATATAATAAAAATCTTTTATAAGCATTTATTATGTTTATAAGCATTTATAAGCATTGAATAATGAAAAACACCAAGCTGAGATTTATCTGAAAGGCAATTTAGGAGTGTATATATAGATATAAAATCAAAACATTAACCTACTGTCTGCATTTGTGCAGGTTCTATTCATAAGAGAGGGAGCACACTTGGATTCCCACTTTGCTTTAGGAAATACGGGGGGGGGG
>Ga0181612_183337_pt1 | contig 15528 bp, 6 predicted proteins | sample HoacroProtozoa21_FD_119630 | JGI IMG/M metagenome (GOLD analysis project Ga0181612, IMG submission 119630) | Hoatzin crop microbial communities from Cojedes, Venezuel. Combined Assembly of Gp0051906, Gp0051904, Gp0051908 | reverse complement strand
TCTCCGCAGAGCTGCTCTCCAGCAGGTCCGCCCCAAGCATGTTTCAGTGACAAATAGAAATGGGTCACTTTCACTGAGTATGTACTGCCATCTGTTTTTTCCAAAGCTGGCATAGCCCATTGTTTACAATAACTGAAAACAGTAGGAACTTGTGTCTGCTCTCCAGCCCAAAGTGGAAGAATTAGTCCTGAGAGAAGCAAACTAGAGGCAGAAGAGCAGTGAGGGGCACCTGTTAGCATGCCCAGGGATGCCATGGAGGTGTTAGTACCAGAAAAATGCGTGGACACATTTACTGCTTTAGAAAGCAACTAACTGTTTTGCTCCAACTGATATTTTTTAGGTGGTGTGTACACATCGAAAAATGCTGGTCCATCTGGATATGACAATGGCATTATCTGGGCAACCTGGCGTGACCGGTGGTACTCCATGAAGAAAACTGCAATGAAAATCATCCCATTCAACAGACTGTCAGTAGATGGACAGCAGCACAACTTAGGCAGTGCCAAACAGGTTCGTCCACAGGGCTGAGTAGATATTTAAAATGACAACAGAAGATAGTTATCATTTCAAACACTGAGCATGGACAGCTGAAGTGTTAAGCCCACTGCATCCTAGAGAAGTTGGCTTTGTTTACCATTTTGTCACAGAAATATTTGTACTTTGATTTTCGTATACCTTCCACATGACTGTTTCTTTTAACAGATAGGTAAATAGACAGTCTCATGATCAGAAATAATTGCCTACATGTGTTTTAAATGCTACATTTTTAATTTCCAGCTAGTATAACTATGTATGGACACTATCAATATATCGTCATAGCCTTATGTACTTCTTTCTTTAGAAGAATATTAAAATGCTTTCTTCTTTTCTGTTGTAGGTTGGAGACTCATAAAGGCACAATTTCACAAAGATTGGTCTGAACAGGGAAAAAAAAATCTTTTATCTCTTAGACACTGAACTTACCTAATACACAGTTCAGTTTCGACTATAAAACACTGTTGACTGTAAAATGCCCAAGCCTATTCCCTGAGGAGTGCTTACTTCTGTACATGGTTATTTTTTTCTGTACAAATTCTCAATAAATTTTTAATTATTACAAAAAATCTGAACTTGTGATCTGTGCTCTACTGGTGGCCAAACAAAACAAAGTAAACTTTATGATGGTTGGAAGGTAACTGTGATCAAACCTGGTTGATTCAGTTATTCCTGAGTTGCATGCCAGTAGTTTCTGCTCTTTGTTTAGAGGCGAGTGTTGGAGCTATTTCTCCATAAAATGTGGCTTTTTTCCAAAAGTTTTCATTCTGTTATCTGATGAAATTGATTTGTGACATTGATCAAAGTACATAGCAACTTGAAAGAGGCTTAGTTTACTGCTGAAGGCTACTTACCTGAGCTAATCATGGAGTAATGAATACATTTCCAATCAGGATATGCTTGATCAATGACCAAGACTATCAGTGGCCAAGAACAGATATTTTACTCCAGAGCATACATATTAACAAGTTCCTCAAGTATTACCCAGAATAAAAGTTTTGTTTGCCATATAGCACATAGTATTATGCTGTACAGCTATTATTCCTGAATATCCCCTTTTGATTCATGAATTTTTTAAAATTAATGTGTTTATTGCCATTGTCAAACCAAAAAATGTTAAAATTTGCAGCATAAATTAATTGTATTTTACTTGCATTTTCTTTTTCTAGATATGGTCATAATTTTCCATGTGATCCACATGAGCAAACTCACAGCACAGATCAAGAACAGCCAAGAGTTTGCAATGCTGTCTGAATGTACTCACTCAGAATATTTGATAAGTGCATTTGAGGGGTGCATTAGCAAATCAGATTAGGTTTGTGGATAAATTGCTCAACTAAAAATACACTCAGAGTTAGAATATAAATATATATATATATATCTCAAGTTGGTCTATGAAGAAATGAAATATTAAATATGTCTTGGTCTTTATTTTTAGCTACTATTGAGAGTCCAGAAGTTCACCTGGCATTTCTGAATAGCACATTCAAATGCTTTATATTAAAGACAGAGAGACATTACACTAATATGATACATCTTAAAGGCAGCTTATGCTGCCTTAACACTTTCCCCGTTTTGATGCCCAGGTCTCTAGTGAGGTTGCTGCTGAGCCTCTTTGCTTGGATCTGAGTCTCCATAGCATAACAAGCTGCTGTCCCTCTGTCGTTTTTACAGAGGTTCTTTGGACTTGTTTCAAGTTTAACCCTTAAGCCAAAGTGTAAGAGGAAGGCAGGTTTCTTAGGAGTAGGTGAGAAGAAGCCATCGTTAGCATAGGGTCATCATGGGGTTCACAACTGTTTGGGATGAGGGACAACCCCTTCACACCACTGAACCAGTATATTTGCACGGCTTTGTTGCACCCATGCAACCTGCCATGCGGCACGGCTCACCACCAGCCTTGACACCCAATTCCTCACCATTTTCCTGAACATTTTTGTGCAGTGAGGCCTCTCCCATGGTTACTTGTAGCTGAAGCGGTATGCATAGAGAGGCCTGTGGGAAGGATGCGAGCCGAGGGTTGATAAGCCTGGTCTGATCCTGGTTCTGCACACAGCCACTTAAGTAGCTTCAGCCAAGTCCCTTCTGCCTTCTGCGTTCAGTTTATCCCACCTATGGCATGACTTTAAGGTTGTTATTGTTTATGTATTTGCAACATGAATTAAAAAATATTCCTTGCATCTCTGTCACTTTGACTTCTGTATCCACACTCCTCTAGGTCTGAACTGTGATTTGCCTCACCCAGTTTAGCTTTTGGCTGCAATGATTTGTTTGATGACAATCTGCTGTAACTACACATATTTCAGTGGTGTGAGCTAGCATTTTATGGGTTGCTCACCAGAACTAAGATTGGCTTATTCTTCCAGTTGATTTGTTGACTGGTGTCCTAAGGTCTCACAAATAATTTTGAACCTCTTTGGAGAGGACTGTCTGATCAAGCGGTTGGGAGGGTCAGAGCTATCAAATCCAAGAAGCCTGATCTTTTGCAGAAGTCCTATACCAGAGCTCATTAGGGCATCTGCAGGATCCCAGCCTGCAGTAATATTCTCTGGGCCCTGAAAGAAGACTGGCAAGATTCATGCCCTTTGGAGATACTTTCTACTATTTCCAGCCCTTTGGCGATCCTTTCTACCGTGTCCAACCCTCTAACTACCAGAAAGGGACCTGAAAAGATCTCCTATTTCTTCTCTTAGAGAGAGAATAATAGTCTCAGTATTATTTTTTGCAAGTAAATACATTGCAATTTGACCCAATGCCTTTTTTTTTCATACTTTTTGAAATCAGTCTTTGTTGTACATGACCCTCAGATCGTAGCCTATAGTGAAAGTAATCTGTATTAGGCAAGCTTGTTCCCCTCCAAGTTTGTAAAAGTTCATTATAGGATTTGGTGGCTATGGTGAGTTTGCCTGTCTTTCATACCTTGTGCTTGCAGTCACTCTTCCAAAGAATACTGTAGCACAGAACAGAGGAATCAGGAACAGAAATGCTTTCTCTTTTGCATGCTCACTCCAAAGCAAAAACAAAAAAAAAGAAAAGTGAACAATGAAGGGATAGAAGTAGAATGAGGCACATAAGATGGACAGACTGGAGGACTTGCTGGGTCCCTCAGTCCCTGGGACATAGCATGGGGAAAATGTGGCACCAGATACTAGTAATGAATTCAAGAGAGTGAAGTGGTCTGAGGAGCTTATGACGAAAAAGTGGAGCTGAAAGTGGAGGCTGAAGGAGAGCACAGTTTAAGCTGAGGTATCCAGAGGAGGGACAGGAATGAGCAGGCAAGAGGGGGAGAAGGCACCGCTCGGGTACTGGTGGTGGGGACTGGTGGTAGGACAGGAGACAGGGACAGTACTAGGCAAACAAGGGCTGGCTCACATCTAGGGCACACAAACCAGGGTTAAATCCCAGACTCCCCAACTATTGCTGTGGCAACCTGCCAAAAACAAGGCAACTGAAGTAGTAAATTGGACTTCTGTCCTTTGATCGTGAATTACAGTTAAATCCAAAGTTTGTCTAGCTCTTGGCCTTTAGCCTCTCAAACAAACACAGGGAGAAGTGACTGGATGATTGCAACATGAAAGCAAAGGTACAGGCTGAAGGTCAGGCCCAGATTCAGCCCTCAACTGGAAAGCCTGAGGAGCTCCTCCTTCACTCCAGCTTCACCCAGCAATCCCCTTCGCATGAAGCAGGAAACCCCTCTTAGCTTACCTAATGTTTGTGATCAGTTATCAGCTTTTCCCAGTCCCTCTGGCCTTGGTGGCCAAGTTTTACTGGGACCAGAGCGTAAGTTTTCTGTGCTTGAAGGTCACCAGATTTCTGCGCTCTCCATCAGGTTCAGAGGAGGCCTGGCACAAGTTACATTGGGACACCACCTATCAAAGTGTCGCATCCTCTCTTAGGATGGTTGAAAGGGCAGAAATTCTTCTGCTTGATGTGCTCTAACTATTCTTGATTTTTAAGGCCTATTAAATTACAAAAATGATGTTTGGAGAGTATTGAAGGTCACAAAATCTAGCTCTTACAAATTGGGAAAAGTCAGAACTAAGGTGACATGTCACATCTGAATTACAAAGGATGCTCTAGTTGTTGCATAAGTTGCAAGGCATGCAGTGAGTAAGACCAGGTGGGCCACAGTCACCTCTTGCTTACAGCTGATTCTCTGCAGAATTAGGTGCTGTTCCTGCCCTCATCACCCATCTACTGTGGGACCAGAGGCAAGATGCTTAGGCATCTCAGAGCTGGCTGCTGAAGGTTCCTCCTAAGCCCCGCTGCAGGCACAGAGCTACAGCTGCTGTCAGTGGGATCTGAAGACTCGGACCATCAAAATGGTTCCCAAAAATTAACAACTACTTTTTGACTTAATGCTCTCACCTGGCTTCTGCAGCTGTGGAAAGGGGAAAGTCATGCCTAGGGAATGAATGTAAAGCACTGGGGTGAGTGATGAGCACCATAGCAAAATCCTTGAAGCTTTAAACAGTCTGCAGAGCATCACCAGTCAATGAAAAGAAAGTACAACTGCAGGCAGCTGCTTGCTTGTGGAGCACCAGCTGTGCTCAGTGTGAGGAGGCAGGGGTTCTGTGGAAGGAAGATCACATATGATCCTGTGGTGAAGCAGAGTACACGAGTCTATGCACAAGGAGGGTACGTGAAGGTTGTACCTGCAATTCTTGAGCTCCTGAGCACAGAAGGCCTAAGGCTGTGATATTTGAGCAGAGTTTTGTACCTATCATAGAGGCTAAATTAGAGCTTGTTGGCTTGAGTGGGAGACACTCCATGGACCCCAGTAGATTTTGGATGAAGCTCATTTTACTCCCTTCTGTAAAATGACTAATCCTAATCCTGCAAGACTTCCTTTCATTGCGGTCTTTCTCTCCTTTAAGCATTTTATTGTTCTCTGAGCTTTTTGTAATTCTTTTACAGAACTGCTGCAACATAGTGAACAAAACTGCATAGGACTTGGAGTGAGGAAGCATCACCAATCTAGCCCCTGCGGAAGTTAGCAGCTGAGGCTTGTGGTATGTAAATATATTTATTATCTGCTTTGAGTTCAGGAGCTGCCTTACAGACATTTGTCAACCAAACAACACAGCCACGGCTGGCTGATCTTCAAATTGAGCAAAGGTAACATCTGGCCTGTTTGGACTTCCTTTGCCAAAGGTAGTCGGGCTGTCTTGTTGCTGAAATCAGCAGAGGTCTGTTGCATCACAGTATTACTGGCACTGCATGGGGTTCAACAGAAGACTTTAAAAAGCATGCCGCAGAGAATTGAAATGGACAAAACATCTTGTTTCAGACTATGCACAGATAAGATTAAGCATTAAATATAACACAAACCCTTTGTCATGCAAAACCAGATCCTGATGGTGTAGGTGTTAAGCAATGGCATAGCTCAATGTAGCGCCATCTTATTGAGCTCTTCCGTTTTCTGCTACGTGAGGATACAATTTGCTATTAGTGAGATGGATATAAATTCTGTGAAGCTTAAGAGGGTTTTCCTAGGTAAGAGAAGCATGAAGTACAAGGCCAGAAATGGGATCCAGTTCAACTGCAGTGAACTTTACATGGCGAGGGTTCAAGCCTCCTGAAGGCAGAAAACAAGAGGAAAAGCAGAGGAAAGGAGGATAAGAGAAAACCCAAGAGGCTGCCGGAATGGATCTAAAGCTACAATCAGCCATTTCAAATTAAATATGTTGTACAATGCCAGAGTCAAGCTTAATCATGTCTCTCTAAAGGAGAGTATGATAAGACGTTGCAACCTGAAGATGGTGGAGAGTTTTGTGAATATCATGAGGTTTTAAAAAGCCAAGGGAAGAGTTTTCTTCTTTGAACTGATTAGGGCCACATTTGCTCAAGTAAAGATTTTCTTGCTCACTCCTGCTCACTGTGCTGGCAACTTTTGAGATGGCGGCATCTCTCAAGTGTCTGACAGCCACATACAACACCTCCCAGTCAGGTTTGTTGTAGAGCTCACAGCAGCAGCACACTGTCATCAATTGCCACACACAAACTATACCCGTTGTACAAACATTTAAGGAGACGTGACTCCTTAGGAAGATTTCATTATGCTTAACATTTGCTCTGGGACATTTTTAAGTACCACTCTACTGTGTGCTTCATAAATATATGTTCATTTCAAACAAATCCTGCTTGATAAAAAATTTTTGTGTAAGAGACAGCATAATGTTAAACACATCATGCATTATACAAACACCAGTAAGGTCCAGCTGTAAAAATGCGTGTAAACTGAGCTCTGCAGTCCTCAGGAATTAATTGTGGTTGATGACCACATGGTCAGCCTTTCTTAGACTAGTACTTGCTTTGGGAAGGCTGGTGGATTTCACAGCAGTGGAACACAGGCACACAGAAAGGGCAAACCAATGACTTCCTTTTCCAAATATCAACTGTTTGGTTATGCGAACTAAATGCCCACCGCACAGAGTGTGTGTCTTCCAGCAGGTAAGTATTGCCAGATCACACTAGGTCCTGCATGCATCTTCACTGAACATCCAGTTACGAGAAACTCAGCTTTAGACAGATTTCTTTTCCTGGAATACATGGTGTTGCCCACATGTTGGTGTTTTACAAACTTATCTGGAGCAAATAGCATCTGAGACTTGTGCAAGAGGTCTTAGGTAATCACCCAGGTTGGGGGGGGCAGTATTTGGCATGTTTTGTCTCCAAACAGAAGGGAGCATAATGATTAATCTCAGCTTCTCATTAAGGTTTAAATTGCACCAAAAGACTGGTGAAGAGCATCCTTTCAGTCAGAGTTCTTTTCGCTCTTCCCCTGAAGATGACATCAGTGAGGATCCTCTGTGTGTTGCTGTGCCTCAACTTAGCCTGGGTATGAGTTTGCTTACTTGATTCTTTTCATATCTTTCTGTTTTGAAGAGTGAGAGTTTACTTAATGTTCGTTCATTAGATAGATACATTTTGGCTGTCATCTAGCTCGTAAAATTCAATGCACGCACATATGCACAGGCTTACTGTAACCACTGCACTGCTGGACTCTCGCCAGTAGTTCTTGAGTATCCAGCTCTCTAGTTTTGCTTAATCAGGTTTTGCTGAATCTGCCTGGCTTCAGGACCAGCAAAGCAGATACTTAGCATGAATTCATAGATTCATAGGTGATGTCTTAAAGTCTTAACCCTAACTGACTGCATGCTAGTGGCTCCAGCCAGTCGGGAATTTTCTTCTTTATTACCGTGAATTCTACTTTCCTTTGGATGGTACTTCACCAGGGTTTTCCCTACAAATGACACACAATACCTTTATTATGAAGTACACATTAAAAAACAAGGATTCCTGTGGCAGCAACATCAGGTTAAGTAAAGATAAGTTGAAATCAATTTTTAGGTAATGAAATAGATAGACTTGATTTTCAACTATGCTAATATAACCCTCCTGTTTTCTCACTGAGGTCTCAGGCCATAATCTTATGTTGGATGCTTTATGTTTCTCTTTGTCACTGTTTTTTAAAGAATGTGTGTGTTTTAACAAATGACAGAAATTATAGAAAGCAGATGTGACAAAACAGAAGCAGTTGTATTGGAGCTGTCAATGCTGAAAGGGCACAGGCCACCAAAAAGTAAAATTTTTATTTGTTACTTTTAAGAGGCACTTGGGCCACATCCTCAGGATGAAACAAACCAGCTGATTTTAATAATGACATTCCAGTTCCCCAGGGCTGAGGTTCTGGCCTTGGAGGCTAGAATGAGAAAAATTTGCTCTGCCTCAGAATTAATCATTAATCATAATAATAACTAATCATGAATCTTTTCAAGCATTAATTATGCTTCTTGAAAAGAACATATGGTATGCATAAGAGTCTCGTCAGACCTAATTACATCTCAAGCCCTAAAACAAGGCTGTCTTTTAAGAAAAAGAATTATTTTCCAGTCCTTTACTGAGCAATGACACAGTAGGAATCCTTACAGTGTTTTGGCTTAGAATTAGCTTGTAAATATGCAGTTTTGCTTCTCGGCTTTGAAGAAAATCTCAGAATATTTATTTGTCTCCTTTCCATTAGCAGAGTGGAATCCATCCATCACTGATATGATTATTTTTATTACAATGTTATTAGCTTTCTTGTTCTTTGCACCAGGCAAAACAGTGCTAAAAGCTTACAGTTAGCAACTGTGATTAAAATCAGAAGCGCTAATGGGAAAACTGTCTTCATATTGTCTTTAAGCCAGTTTTGTGTAGGCTGAACGTGGTAGAAATTTAGGAATATTGCAGCAAATGGAAATAGAGCACAGGATTTTTAAAGTATTTGCTTTAATCAGTTTCAATCTAAGTTCAAGTGAATTTTATATTTACGCACAGAACACAAGATTTATGTGGAATGATATTATCATAATAATTGCCAGAGTTTGCCCAGATATCATAATAATTGCTCTAGTAGCCCAGAGAGACGGTAGATGCCCCATCCCTGGGAACTTTCAAGGTCAGGTTGGACGGGGCTCTGAACAACCTGATCTAGTGGTAGATGTCCCTGCTCACTGCAGGGGGGTTGGACTAGATGACCTCTAAAGGTCTCTTCCAACCCAAACTATTCTATGATTCTATGACAATATATCATGAGCACCACCAGCTCCCTACGTGACAGCATTAATTTTAAGAGATGAAAAGCTCTATTCCGACAAACTGAACAAAATCATAATGTACCAGAAGTGTCAGGAATGAAATTCTTGCACTGCTTGGTGCGCTGCTTTCCCCATGGCTGTAATTGCCACATGTCATCTATGCCACTGGGTGTTTGAGGACATCAGCGTTATGTTTCTGTTCTCTTGGCAGCTGTTTGGTTAATCTCGGTTTTGCTTTTCCTCCTTTTTCTCCTGGCAGGCACAAGATGGTGAGACAAACTTTGAAAAGGAGGGTGCAGGAGTGCGTGGTCCCAGGATTGTGGAGCACATGTCCCAGTCCACCTGCCAGTATGAGAAGAACTGGCCCATCTGTGCGGACGATGACTGGGTGAGCAATGAGCTCTGGGGGCAAAAGCAGGGACCATCAGTAGGGTGCTCATGGACCTCAGCCAGACCACCGTGACGGGTGCCGTGCAGCCAGCATGTGGGGTGGGCTTTAGGTCTGAGGGAGGACAGGTAACACTTCACATCGGAGCAGCCTGGAGACATCTTCTGAGGGAAAGAAAAAAAGAAAGAAAGAAATGAGGAGAAAGAAAGAGGGAGAAGAGAAGTTTGCCGGGGTGCAAAATCAGAAGAGAAAGTAAATCTGGAAAAGAAAGAGGAAATAAAAGAAGGCCGCTCCTAGAAAAAAATAAGAAGGATTTATTTTCAGAATTTTGATATTGCCACATTGAGAGTCGGTAAGAGAAAGGCACGGGAAAGAAAGATGTGCAACAAAGAAAAGCAGTAACTAGAAATAACTTACACTTCACAAGTTACTTCTTAGGAAGTGTGATGACAAAATGTTCACTGAAAGATTCCTAATGACTGACTGTATGTCTTTGTGTATAAGCTGGTAATTTGTCTCCCTCTCGCCTCTTGCATCTCAGCCCATCTCTATGCTACATTTATCTGATGAAATCTTGGCAAGGAGCTTTAGTCTGTAAGAACATGAAGCTTTTCTGAGGAAAATTTTGCTTAAATAAGTCAGTCTTTGACATCCTTGCTCTAACTGGAAAACAAATTTGATCTTACAACAGCTCTTTGGGATAGATAGATAGATATAGATATATAATTTCACCCCCGAGGAACAAATCAGAGGGAAAATTAAGTGTTTTCCTGATCCTCCCTTTGTGGCGGGTTTCTGAGGATGCACTTCACTGATTCCATCACACCAGTGTCAGAGACGTAGGAGGTGAAGCATCAGTCCACAGGTGGCTTTCTCTAAGTCACACAAGTCCTTGGCGAAGTCGTTGGATGAATAAGATGGGACCTCTGAAGACAGCAGAATCTTGCCCTAGATTTTTTTAATGTATTTTCAGTTTTGGCCAAAAGTCTGCAAATGTGATGTTAAAAAAAGGTTTACTCGTGAAGATTTTAACACAATTATTTCCCTCCTTCAATCTTAGGGTACAAAATGTCCATCGGGCTGCAGAATGCAAGGACTGATTGATGAAACAGACCAAGATTATGGTCACAGAATAGACAAAATCAAGAAGTTGCTCACAGAAAATCAAAACAATTATAAAAAATCCAATCGGATAATTGTGGAAACCATAAATGTACTAAAACCAAACCTGGACAGTGCTCAGCGTGAGTATCTCTCACCCAGTTTTATTAGCCATTGCTGAATTATTATTTTTTTTGTGCATAAGCAATATGTAGTGAAAATATATGCTGTACTAGACCTTATTATCTATAGTCAGAATAAACATAGTAATACTAGACTCTTAACTGCTAGCTAGTAAAAACTAATGTAATTTCTACCTGTTCAGTACTATGGGAAATATGTTCTTAATTAAGTGTTTTAATTAAATATTTTAAAATACGCTACTCTTTTAGGTAAGAAAATGATACGTGCATAGGTGACTATGATGCATTTCTGTTTCAGAGGTTGATGAGGCTTACGGTCATGTGTCAGGAGAACTGAGGCGGAGAATTGTGACATTAAAGCAGAGAGTTGTCACTCAAGTGAACAGAATTAAAGCTCTGCAGAACAGCATCCAGGAACAGGTGTTGGAGATGAAGCGCTTGGAGGTGGGTAGCTACGTAATTCCCACTCTTTCCAGAGGTTAGCTACAGAAGGAGGGTCTATCCCTCATACCGTAAGTGGAGAGCAGTGCTGCCTCTGGAGGAAAACATGATTCAGCTCTCCCAGGATCTGACCTGCTGAGGCAAATGAGTTGCTTTCTGTGCAGCTTGGTTTTCTTCTCCTGCTGCGTGGGAACCAGGTCCCATCTGCTGCTTCTGCTCTAAGACAGGCAGCAAGGATGTTCTATCTGCTGATAACTGGCTCTCTGTGAGGTGTTTCTGCTGCTGTAAGGAGCTGCTGAGCAGCGAGGATGAGGGGGATGTGCCCTGTCCTTCCCCGGTGCTGCCACCGCTGCCCGCAGCCAGTGCTGGCATTAGAGCCCGTGTTCCCAGGCTGCAGCCAATTCTTCTGACAGTAATGCAAGGGAAAGTCCTGGCACAGCCAGCGGTTTTGCTCAAAAGCCCATTTTGACCCCTGGATCAGAGATCCGGCTTTTGGATCATGTGGGAAAGCAGTGGTACCCCCGGGATGGCAGGCCTCACAGCAGGGCCATGACCACTGTCTTCCCCTCTTTTTGGAGGACCCGTTTCTGCCCCGGTGCCCAAGGAGTGTGCCCAGCTCTGCAGCACTCCCTCCAAACCCAGGAAGATGCCCCTCTGCTCCGGGAATAAAGGGAGCAGAGACTGGGAATGTGCTACAATGCACTTCTCCATGGAGCTCGTGTGCTCTGTTCTATTGCACGTGTCGTATTTACAGTGGAAATAAACCCAGGGATGATTTAAAAACTGAGCTTTGGAAAAGCTGAGCTGTAGGTGGGAGGTATTCAGGCAGCTTCCACCTCTCCCCAGTCCAGTTAAAGGATACACTTGCTTGAGAAAGTCAGGAAAGCTCCCTAAACAAATTATTTCTCTCTGTCTGTGTAGGTGGACATTGATATTAAGATACGAGCTTGCAAAGGAACCTGTGCTAGAGGTTTTGATTACCACGTGGACAAAGAAAGCTACGACAACATCCAGAAGCAGCTTACCCAAGCCAACTCTCTCAACTTGCACCCAGAGCTTCAAACAACCACCCTGAGCACATTGAAAATGAGGCCACTTAAGGACTCGAATGTTCCTGAGCATTTTAAGCACAAGCCTCTGCCAGAAATGCAAGCTCTGAACATAATTGATAACATCAGGCAGATGCAAGCAGTATTAGAAAAATCAGAAACAGACACAAACCCCGCCCGAGGCGACAGCTTGTATCACACGGCAGAATCAAGGGGGGATGGAGTTTCACACACCAGCAAATTAGTTACTCCTACTCATGGGAGAGAAACTGCTAGCGTGGGAGACAAAACCTTTTCCACTGTTCGTAGATGCACGAAAACTACCACCACAAAGATTGTCACTGGCCCTGATGGCCCTAGAGAAGAAGTAGTTGAAAAACTGGTTTCTTCTGATGGCTCAGACTGCTCCTATTTACACGGAGCAGGAAGTGCTGCAGGGGAAGGGACCATGTACCATAGTGGTGGGACAGATGGCTTCCACAATCTAGACAGATTATTCCCTGAGCTAGGGTCATTTTTTAACCCTGACTCTTCATCCACTGCTACTAGGCACTTTGGTGGCTCTAGCAGCATTTCAACTAGCAGCCACATAGCTGGCACAGGCAGCAGCCACTTTGGTACTGGAGCAGCCAGTCATTCAGATGCTCATGGAGGGAAAGGCACATTTACAGACTTAGGAGAGGAGGAAGAAGATGACTTTGGAAGACTTTCCCTTCACCCATCTGGATTCCCATCTGGCAGTGCAAGTCACTCCAAGACTGTAGTGACCAGCTCCTCTTCTAGTTTCAACAAGGGAGGCTCCACTTTCGAAACCAAATCACTAAAGACCCGTGAAATAACTGAGCAGCTAGGTGGGGTGCAACATGATCAGAGTGCAGAGGATATCCCAGACTTTCAGGCACGCAGCTTCAGATCGTCAGGAATGAAGCGAAGGACAGCCAGCGCTGGGAAAGGTACACAGGCATCACAGCAGTAGTTATTGAGGTAGTGGAGCCAAACTCCATCTGTAACCAAACTGACACATTGGGTTTAGATACTGCAGTACAACAGTGTGATGATAAAATGCAAGCACTGTGTCTGTTTGTTGCCACTTTGGAAATAAAAAGGAAAATATTTCATTAATACTTGGGTATTACATAGACAATTCACAATGTAAGATGTAAAGTTTTCTTTACTGAATTCTTTTTAATGTGGCCTGTCACTATACCTACTGTAGTCCAAGACTTGTTTAACAATTTTCCTCAGAGCTATTGGTATTTGGATTCGTCTGAACCTTTTATTAAATTTTGCTGATAACTCCTGTCAAACCAGATCAACTTTTTTTTTTAGACTGTGATGATATCCGCCAGAAACACACTTTTGGTGCCAAAAGTGGCATTTTCAAAATCAAGCCAGCGGGATCCAATAAGGTTTTGTCGGTTTATTGCGACCAAGAGACCACTTTGGGAGGATGGCTATTGATCCAACAGAGAATGGATGGATCAGTGAATTTTAACCGGACCTGGCAAGACTACAAGAGAGGTTTCGGCAGCGTGGATGGCAGAGGGCGAGGAGAGTTCTGGCTGGGCAATGAAAACATACACTTGCTGACTCAGAACGACACTCTCCTTCGGGTAGAGTTAGAGGACTGGGATGGAAATGCTGTGTACGCAGAGTACATCGTACAGGTAGGGTCTGAAGCAGAAGGGTATGCCCTTGCCGTGTCCTCCTACGAGGGGACCGCCGGCGACGCGCTGATCGCCGGCTGGCTGGAGGAGGGCACCGAATACACCTCCCATGCCCAGATGCGGTTCAGCACCTTCGACCGCGACCAGGACCGCTGGGAGGAGAGCTGCGCGGAGATGTACGGGGGCGGCTGGTGGTACAACAGCTGCCAGGCAGCCAACCTCAATGGCATTTACTACCTGGGGGGCCACTACGACCCCAGGTACAACGTTCCTTATGAGATCGAAAACGGCGTGGTCTGGCTGCCATTTAGAGCCTCTGATTATTCCCTCAAAATTGGTAGAATGAAAATCAGGCCAATAGAAACCCTGTAGAAAGACAGGCTTTCGATAGATATGTTACAACTACAAGTTGAAAAGATTTTTTTTTACATATAATTGCATGATGTACCTTTACCCTGTGAATTTGAAGGCAACTGGACACATCTGTGGCTTAAAAAATAAACACTGATTAATTATTAAAAAAACAGTTCTTTCATCTTATTTATACATGACAAACCTTTTCAAGGAAGTATTAATTTTAAAACCCTTTTTATATAAACTTTGTCTATGTCTTTGACTATGTCTTTGTCTATGTCTATGTCTTTGGCAACTCACACCTCGACTGGAGATAAACATGTTTATAATTTGGATTATTTACTTTATTTAAAAGTGCTTAAGAAGTAAAAGAACTTAGAAGTATGTTCACCATGAACTCCTGCTTCCACTAAAATGAACCATGAAAGTCTGATCGAGTCTGACAGTCACACTTCAGGGCCGTCTCCTCTCATTTCTGTTTTGAGGGGGGCACAACAGCAGCAGGAATCAGTTCTCAGGCAGAGCTGCGGGTGGTTTGGGTTCTTGCTTTTGCCACACACCTAACATGGAGTACACTTTGATAAATGATGCATGCACTTTAGGACTGACTTTTAAGGATCGCCTAAGCTTTGATTTTACAAATACAGATGTAGACCTCCCATCCCATTGATGAATTCTAGGTAGTTTACCGTGCATACTGTATCTTCGAGATACAACAGTTCATGATAGCTCATCAAAATACAGCTCCCCAAACGAGTTATTATTTTCTAGTGACCGCTAAAAGGTTATGACTGTAATCAGCACAAGCAAGACGAGGAGCACCTGAATGGCTATAGTAGATATTTCCTTGGTTTAGAACGTTTCTCGGCACATGTGTCAAGCGAGGATTCTTCTACAGATAAGGAGCTTAAATCAGCAACTTGCTGGCAGTGTGTGGTAAGGATTTTTTAGCAAAAAAAGCAGGCTGCATGGAAAAACAGTGATATCAATTACACAATTACACAAGAACATGCTGTATATACCTTTATACCTTATGACATAAAATTACTGAAGTATTTACTCTATTTAATATTCCTGTGCTTCTACTGAGAAACAAGCATGAGCAAACTTCCTTGCCTCCGATCTCACTGGCCAGCACACTTCATACCCTTAAACAATATCATCAAATACTGGCAAAGCAGCTCACTTTTAGCCTTTTTTCAGTGCTTCTCAAACAAAGTCACTGTCTAACATTTCTGGAGAGTTTGCTGAAGAGCAAAGACGTCTTGACAG
>Ga0181612_158815_pt1 | contig 15528 bp, 8 predicted proteins | sample HoacroProtozoa21_FD_119630 | JGI IMG/M metagenome (GOLD analysis project Ga0181612, IMG submission 119630) | Hoatzin crop microbial communities from Cojedes, Venezuel. Combined Assembly of Gp0051906, Gp0051904, Gp0051908 | reverse complement strand
CAGGCTGGATGGGGCTTTGAGCAACCTGGTCCAGTGGAAGGTGTCCCTAGGGGGTTTGGAACTAGATGATCTATAAGGTCCCTTCCAAAGCAAACCATTCTGTGATTCTATGACATATGTGAGTAGGTGTTGATTCTGCTGCATTGCTCTGCTCTGTGACCTTTATGAATATTCTAGAGTGACAGCTTGCTGATATTTACTTTTTCTTCTGGAATTGCAAATACAAACTTAAAACTGTACTGCATGTAGGGATCTTCATTGCTTTCTTGTTGAAAGTGCTGTGTTTCTTCTCAACAACTTCCCGCTAAACAAGCAAATTATTGTGAAATACAACAGATCCAAATTAAGTGTAGTGTAAGGAAACGTGTGTTTGAAAAACTGGAACAAGAAGACAAAGTTTTGCAACAACTGGCTCTTTCCCTCCTTGCTGAAGCATTCTTCCTCTGTTCCTGGAGAGATTCTTGCCTCCCCTTCGGGGTGATTGCAGTGCTGCTTGTACTAGTCTCAGGCTCGCATGTTAACAGTTGTGCTATTAAGGTGGTGCTTTGAGGGCATCAGAGCTGCTCAAGTACTTCTGGACCCTCCTACAATTTAATAAGCTTAAAACAGCAGCACCTCATCTTCTACCCGTCAGTCACAGGTTAAGTGATGCTCATTTTCTTTTTATAGGTAAGATAATACGTAGACGTCTAATAGAATAATACTGGCGGTACTCCTCTATTTTTGCAGAGCGGAAATGGTTGGTGCTTATTTTATTAATCTTGTACTTCTGATGGATATGCAGCTACTTACTGTGACTCAAGGTACAGTGCAAATCCTTGTTGCAGACCTGTCCACTGAATCATTCTTTAAAACAAAATTATGACACTGCCTTTGCTTTCCCAAAAGCGAATCAGTGTCAAAAGCAGTTATCTGCCTTGAAAATAAAAAATACCTTTGCCACTGGGTCGTGGCCTTCCTAGCTTGTCTGTGTTGTATACCAGGCCCAGACTGAAACTAAATAATAGTGAAATCACTCAATTTGTTCATATGGAAGATTTTTCTAGGAAAAAAGAGAAGTTACCCGGGATCTTGGCCAATACCCATCACACTTCTGGATTTCCCGAGACAGTGCACAGACACAGAGAATATTTCATTCTGGTACCAAGATATAAATGTCCCACAAAAGTAAGAATGTTTGAGAGGAAGAAAAATGGTGTATCTGCAAGAAAAAAATACCACTTAACAATGACACTTGTTTTAATAGTGTCTTATCCCCATATCTGTTGTTGTGAATACTGCCTTTCTGTTATGTATGGATCGAACTGTGAGAATGATTGAGATTTTTTTTCTGTGTCTGTAAAAATGAAATTTGATTGGGTTGTCATCGAGGGTCCTGTTTGTGAAGACGGTCACTTTGTCATGGCAGTTGCAATGAACTACCGCTGCTCTAACATGTAACAGCTATAAAGCATGGGTCTTTGCATGCAGGGGTTTTAAAGACTATTGTACCAGCATGGTTTGTTTTCTAGAAGTGTTTTAAAAGCTGAGGGAAGGGCTTTAGTAGAGGAGAGGACCGTAACTTTCTTTACACACTGGCTTGCTTGTGTATTAGATTTTTTTTTTTCTTAAAAGTACTACCTATTTTCACCTTTTCTGCACCTTGTGCATTCACTTCTGATGTGCCTGTTCACTGTCTCGGCACAAAATGAAACACAGAAAATACCATCTGAATGCAAGAAAAACTTTTTTTACTGTGAGGATGGGTTAAAATTGATGCAGGTTGCTCAGAGCAGTTGTGGAGTCTCCATCCTTGGAGATGCTCAGTACAGAACTGGAGATGGCCCTGGGCCTCCAGAAGTGCCTTCTGCGCTCAGCTGTTCTATGCCCATCAGTTGCTCAACCCGCTTGCACTGCTGCAGTGACTGAGCACCCTCTCTGTGCAACGTGCATTCACCTGAACATGCTGAGCATAGCCTGCTGCTGTAGTGCGTTGGTAATCAAATACAAAGCAATGACTAAATCCCTTATGTGGAGTAAAGACTTGCTTCAGTGCCATTCAGCTCTTCGCTTATTCAGTAATATAAAGAGGTTGATGCTGTGTCTCAGGGAATAATAAATATTTCCATAGCCTCATGATTTGCAAGCATGTTATGTCACATTTTAAATCGTCTTATTTCTGAACTGTAGAAAATATTATTTGGGTAATATGGTAGAGAATTTGTTTAGTAGTTCAGCATCAGTCACATATTAACGGGATAGGAAATGAGTGGTTATATTGTAAGAAGAATTAACGTGCCAGCTTTCAGGTGGTCCAGAATATTAATCTTTCTAACTCTAGTAGTTTTGAGAAGCTGACTACTCAAATAATCTATAAAAGATTGTTGAAAAGATGTTTAGTTGATCACTGGATTACTCAGTATGCTTTACTTTTTTTTTTTTTCTCCTCCCAAAACATTAGTTTTAGATCAATGATCAGAAGAGAGAAAATAATATCCTTGTTTATCCTTTGATCTCTGGAAAATTGCTTCTGTTTATTGCTGTTGAGTTACATCCAACAGTCTTAGGCTAGTTTTAATACTAAGGGAAATGAATGCAGTTTGAAAAACAGATGCCCTTCTGCCTTTAGATATTTTACATTCTTAGTGAGTGTATCTCCAATGTGACATGCCAAAGCAAAAATAAATCTCTGGTGTGTGTGTTTTATGTATTGAGACAAGCTGCAATTTGGCTGAGAACAAATACATAGGGAATGAAACCTGGCCACCTAAATTGTTCCTGCACGTGAAGACATAAAATTTAAACTGAGTATGCATTTTGTGAATCAACGTGTGCATGGGTAAATGTTAACATTTCTGGCACGTGTAAAGTGAACAAAATAGTTATTCTTGTGTAATAGTAGGTTGTCTGCAGCACAGATTGTTTAAGCCTGCTGCAGAGGTGCTTGTAGTCAAAAAGAGGTGATGTGAAAATACCGAATTTGTCAGTCTGTATGATTTATCTTACAGTGTTCTTTTACGTGTGCTTTTTTTTTATTGGTAATCAAACCGAAAGGAATCCCTTTAACTCTTGTTCAGTTTCAGTAAACAAGTCTCTTGCACTGCTCTTGCCAATTCGTGCTCAGACACATATGTTTTATGACTTGATTTGGACCAATCCTTTGAGGGGCTTGCCTATCTAATCTTTTTTTAGGTCAGGGAAAAAATGACTTTCACAATTATTATACTACAGTACATATTTCATTTTGAGATATTGTTATTTCTTGTTTTTAAGAAGCAATATAATTGCAGTTTATAATAGAATATGCTTCTGTAGTTGTTTCTGGCTCCATTAAGGCTAAGCAGTCTTTCTCTAATCAGCATTTTATTGTTACGTGTTTTCTGCTAAAGTAATATCTTCTCTTCTCATGCCAGAAATGAGATTGCTTTAGAAATAATGGTAACAAAATTAGGAAACGAAAAGTAACATGTATTTGATATTGTCCAGTTTGATTTGCAAGCGAGCTTTCATCAGTTGTAGAGTGCTTTGGCTACGAGTGCTGTTTAGGGGCCTAACTGTTCAGCTCACAAGAGGTCTTAGAGGAACGGCTTTGGAGAGGAACCAGATTTTTCTCCTCTTTCTTGCTCTTTTTTTCCTCTCTGGTGCTTGGATGCTCTGTTCTCTGACTGTCCCCAGGCAATAACCTGGTCTCCTCCTGTAGGTTTGGATCTGATGAGCTGTTTCGTTTTCAAAATAAGAACGAATGAAAGGGCTTGGTTGCTGTCCTTCTTTGCTCTAGTTGAGCAGGTGTTGCATGTTGCCATGCTGCTTGGCATTTTCAGCTGTCTCTTTTGAAAGCGAGTGAGAAACCGCAGGTGCATGCAAGCCGTGGGGAGGACAGAGAGAAAGTCTGCACCAGGTGCTGAAATTTTTATTGTTGTTATTTTAAAATTCCGATCTTTAGTTATTAAGAAGAACGACATAGATGTCACGTGACCATGGATGTTTTAGTACAAACTGGAAGAAGTTACATGTGGTAGTAAAAGCTATGAAATGCATAGGAAGGATTGGAAACATCAAAGGAAAAAAATACAATGGTGCTGCAAAGAATACAGGAAAAATTGATACCAGTCTCATTTTGGGGGGAAAAAGCCCAACCAAAAAACTGGAATGTAGTATACTGAATTGGAAAGTAAAAATGCTGAGAGATGGGAATTTTTAGCAGTTCTGCCTTCTAGCTGTTGTGTAATGAAATTGAAGCCGATGTAATGCTTGCATCCCTAGCAAGAACTTTCAGTCCAACCCCATGTGTAATTTTTTTTTTGTTTTGCATTTGAACGCCAGACTGGAGAAACTCTGGATGCATTGGAGTGTGTTCACTGAAAGCCTTGGGAAAGAAATGAGGAAGACTGTGAGGATATGATTAAGAGGATAATTGTTTTCAGATTTTGAAGCAGCGAGCCTGCAGTGTTTCCCAGGGGTGGGGCAGGCCTGCGAGGTGCTATTGCTGATACCGTTGTCTGGTTTGGGCTGACTTGACGACTGTGAGCCCTGAAGCAGCATCTGCCCTCTTGCTAGTGGCTTCCCCCCCACCCCCGACTGCACCAGTGCTGTTTGCATTTCTACCCTGCAGAGCTCTCCTGCCTAGGGATCTCAGCCCTCTTGACCCTTCGCAAGACTCTGACACGCACAGTCTCTGTTGTCATCACTCTTATCTCCTGGCACTGCTGCGCTCGGGGCTGTGGGCAAGCTCGCAAAGAGAGAATGAAGGGGAGCCTTAACGAAAGGCCAGAGGGGCCAGGGCTGGGTGAGCAGGGGTTGTGTGTCTGGGTGGGGAGCAGCTTTTGGAGCAGGTATGGGATATTGAGGTCCTGTCTGGTGGGACAGACGTGTAAGATCTCTGTTGTGGATCAGGGTAGGGGTGCTGTGGGTGAGAAAGCAGGGAGCTCCTTGGGTTGCTTTGCAGAAGTGGTGTTCAGACTGCCTGCCAAACACCCTTAGGGGAGGAGGAGTTCAGACTACCACAGAGAAGAGGGGAGCTAAATCTAAGAGAGCTTTCAAAGGACTGATTTGAAGTATGCAAATGTAGATAACATGGTGAAGAAATGTCCCAGTCCAGTAAGGCACTTAAGGCATTCATGAGTATCATACCTCCGTTGTCCTACTCTTCACAGCTCCTGTGCTTCAAGTTTCACTTCTTGAGTCAGGGCCAAAGAGGGGCAAGGGTCTTAAGTAGCACAAAAGGAAGGGATTGATTTAGAGATCTATAAAAAGATATAATTAAGAATTACAGATCATCTCTGAGATGGAGCATTTGTGCTGAATATCAGGAATAAGTAAAATAGCTCCAGCTTGTCAGGACTTTATAAATAAATCTTTTGAGATTATTTAGCTGGCACACTCTCTAATTTTTCTGAAGAAATCCAGATGTTGATTTAGGAACAACTTTTATTTATAGATTTGATTTTGTTGACATTTTTTGGCCTCCTCTCCTGACAGGAGGCATGGTTCTGCAAGCACAGGGATGCTGAGCCGTCTCCCTCCTGTGGCCTCCACTAGCAGAGAGAGCGCTGAGCACCCTGGAGGGTTGAACCACAGCTGCGTATGCTCGGGAAAGTCAGCTCAAAGACGGGAACAGAACTGGGCTAATGCTTAAGTACATGCAATTAATAGCTTTCTTGGAGGGTGAAGAAGCAGATCGTGTCACGCTAAATGGCTGCTGCAGTAATGTCACATGCTGACTCTTAGTGGTGCAGCCACAGGAAACTCAAGTTTGAGAACTACTGTTGAGATTGAGTCTTTACATTGACAGTCTGCTTGATCGATAAATTACTGAACAGTCGTGATTTATCTGAATTGCAATATCTCTATGAAGGAGGCCTGGGATGGGTTTAAGCAAGTGATGTAATTATTTGATACATAATTTAATGCATACTGTCTAATACTGTTTAACTTGTGTGGTAGTTTTCATTTGGCAAGGCACTGTGAAACACTTTTTGGTCCTTTGTCAGCAGAGCCAGGGAGTTGCTGATGCTTTCCTTTTATTTTTTGGCACTTGTTAGTTTACAGGATCAGGCCAATTACATGAAATTGATCTGTACTCAGTGTGGGTGGGTGGAACTGGTGGATCTTAAGGAAGCTAATTCACGACTTTCTCGTACTTCCTTTATTGATCACTGTTAATGTAAGAGATGTAGATTTTTAACTGCTTTGGTTCCAAAGTGGCTGCAGCTTCACTGTATTAATCAAAATATACCCCTCTACTTATTTGTTGTAATAGAGAGAAACACATCAATCCCTGGCATTTTCTTTTTGAACAATGTATTGTTACTTGAAAATATGACAGATTTATATTATGAAAAGAGAATGAAGTGATCATCTGCTTCTTTTTGGTGCATCTTAACATCGAGCAGCTAATAATCCTCTTTCCTTCTGGAGTCTGTGGGACAGTTTTACGTGTGGTTTTCTTTGGGTTGCTACAGCTAGAACATAGCAAGCAGCAGGTACCCCACATAGCACCACTCATGGGAAATCAAAAAAGGTAAGTGTTTTCCTGCTGGTTGTTGCGATGCTTGCTGCGTAATGTTTGGAGACTTGTAAGTAATGTTGGATGTGGATGTTGCCCAGATGTAAGACTAAATTTCTTTGGAGTGTTTACTCTTGTGAGAAAACAGTTTTGAGGTATCTCATTATAATTTAATCAAATTTGTACCTAGGGAGAGGCTGAAAGAAACTATGTGGAAATAATGCGTAAGTTAATCTCTCCAGCTGTAATATTGCAATACAGTGATTCAAATCAATGCCAACTTTTTTTTGTTCATTTTTAATAGAGGATGTCTTGCCTCTTGGCTGTTTTAACAGGCCTTTAATGCCATGTGAACCAAACTGGTAAATACAGATGTTTTAGTTTTTCTCCTTTTTATGCAAGTTTAATATAAAAGTGTTTAAGAAGACCATAACAGAAAGGAAACTGATCCATGCAAATGGTGATGACTTTAGAGAAGGAGTAATCTTTATTTCTGTACGATCCATAAACTTCTTAACATTTCAGGAAATTGAAGAAGATCAAATGTTCCCGAGCCAGGTCCTAGCCTCACCTACACAACAGCACGCAGTGAAATGCATGGAAGAGATTGTTAGTTGACAGAGTGCTTCATGTACAGAAGCAGAAAGAAGATTTCAAAGGATAAATTGCTAGCATAATGAGAATTGAGTAAATTTTAGTTTATGGGAGATTTGGGGCTGAGATTGTCTTGATTTACTTCTCACTGTAGAGTTTCAGTACTTGAGAAATAACAGGATAGTAACATTCGGTGTTAGTTCTTTAGTCTTGATTCTTGTTAGGCATACGCTAGTTTTATAACAGAAAAATATTTCTATCTGCATTGCCTTCCAAAAATGTTCTTGCCTCATCAAATTTCTATGGTAATGCTAAGAGCTGGGAACAACCTAATTGCAAGTTGAGTGTTTTCCTACAAAAATTTTTAACCTGTTGATAACTTCATTTCCCATACAGGAGGGGGCATCTTGATACCTGGATCCAGAGGTCTCTGGTGTTTGTCTGTGGCTGATACTCAAGAATGCTGCAGCTTGACAAAAAGTGTGCTAAATGAGTGGCAGACCAGCAGAGCAAACCGCACCACATACCCTACTGCTTGAAACTAGCTAGTCATGCTAGACCACTGAAACAGCTATATTGTTGTTTAGCATATTCCACAATTTAACATGCAGAGTATTTTGTGTCTTCTCATTTTCACAGTCAGAGTCTTACTTTTTTAAGTAACAGGATTAAAGGCACAACTGTAAACCATTTATTTCATTACATCTCTTTCATCATTATGAAGCTACTTGGGGAAGGTAGATGAAAATGTCTGTTTCCCCCATTCATCCAGGCAGTACTGACACAGGATGAATAGTTTCCCAGTAATTCAGAGTGCAGGAGTTGGAACCGAGTTTTATACACTCATAGAGAGACCCTGAACAGCCTGGACAAGGAATTGGTGGGGCTGAGGCACTGTAGAGCATCTTGGGGATGTGGTGCTTTCTCTTGCACAGACTTCACTAGGAGAATGCTATTGCAGCCTCTCATTCGTTGAATTAAAATTCATCTCTGCAAGTATCCTATGTCCTGTTTTGAGAGCATTAGTTGGAGCTGAGATGTGCATAGGCCTCAGGTGAGCTGCTGATCCCCTGCTGATAGTGGGGTGCAGTGCTCTTAAGTGTCTCCTCTTACAGCGTATGTGCATTCTTCTCTCTTACTGTTCCAAAAGTATTTGGGTGGATAAAGTCTTATTATTGAAATGGCAGTCAGAAACAGCTGGAAATGTTTAAAGCAGAATGCTATTTGAATATCTGTCTCTGGCCTTAATGTTGCTCAAGTAAAATACTTCACCACAACGTCTGAAAAATGCACCTAATACAATACATTTTTAGTGGCAAAGAATTTGACGTGACCGTCATGACTCATTCTGTGTTTTGGAAGTTTTTTTGTAAGAGCAGAAATGATGTATTTTCTAAGTCAGTCTCTGACATGACGGGTGAGGAGTCTAGGAATCTGTTTTAATAGGTAGTTACAAAGCTGAGTCATGAAAACTCCACTGGGAACAAGCAACACACCAGTTCACAGAATTTTCTTCACCAGTTCACAGAATTTTCTTCTAAAAGTCTAATTTGACACCTAAGAACCCTGTTAACACTTTCAAATCTGCATTTTCTATGCTAAACTGTTAATAAGTAAAACACTTTGACTAACAAACATGTTGAGCTTAGTAAAATTTTCGTTCATTTTTAGTCATCCACAAAACCAAAGAAGATTTTATGTAGGTGGTCTACTTCTCCGGTTGTTGTGCTGCTGCACCTGTGGAATTCTCAGCTCCTAGGATAACAAGGCTTATGTGTCCATCTCCCTTTAGTTCTCACTTCCTGGTAACTTTTGAACTCGAAGCTCATTTCAGAGAAATTTAACGGGAGGACTGGTCCCACAGATGGTTGTTTCCTATAACTGGCATTAAAACAAGCAATGTGATAGTGAAGCAGGGAAAGACAACAGTATGAGGCTTGCTTGTCCTGAACAAACAGCAGACAATCCACATGAAAGACTAAATATTTGAATTGGTTAAGCATGGGAAAAGTTTCAGCAGGGTGGGAAAACAACTTTCACTAAAGACTGGAAGCCTGAGAGACAGACCCATTGAAAACCACACAATAGTAATTCCTCTGATTATGGAGGCAGAAGGAAGAACCAAATAGTTCCTTATTCTTAAGATATGTAGAGAAGCTGTTCCTGGAAGGCATACGTCTATGCAGTTGTTTCATCCTGTGAGCAGCTAATGATAAAAGTGCCTGTTGCGTAGGATCTAACACATAAACGGGATTCTACATTGAAACCATCTGAAACTGAATTGACATCACATTTGTTACTTTTCTTTTTATATACCTAGTGCCGCAGTAGCTGTGGTTAGCAGGGAAACGAACATCTACAGACCAGAAGATTATAGTTGCCGCAGGATAAACTGGATTTGACTTCATTAGTGCACAAATGATAAGTTTGTGAGGAGTTATTATAGCATTAATCAACTTGATGGATTGGAAATATGACAGAACTGAAACAGCGTGTAATATTAGTGCCTATTATTCTACAAATTATGTCTTCACCTACATTCATAAGGCAAGAGTCATTGCCGTACATTAAAGATGTTACACACTTTCTCTTGTGGAGGCATGTGACATCCCTTCAGCGATTCCTCCTGCTCTCTTCCCCCAACGGGGCTCAGGTCTCTCTTAGCTGCATGTTTTCATCTTACAATTAATTGAACGTGTCTTGGGAGCTGATACTGGAATTTAGCTTGCACCTTATGAACCTGGACATCTCATGTAGCAGTATATATTTAAACTTCTTGCGCCATCAGAAAAAAAAAATAATCATACTCTAAACATCGTGGAAGAGAGAGAGTGAGTAGAAACTGGAAGATATGGGACAGATAGTGAGTGGGTATTTAATTCTTTGATTTCCAGAGGATTACACGGGCTTTGTGTATGCTCCTCTGGTATCATTGAACATGATCTGCTGCATGCAATTCTGAATGCATGCTCCAGAATATTTTTTCTAAGATATGAGTAATAATACGTGAATCGTAAAGTTGATTGTTTTAAAATCCAGTCTGTACAGTGATAGCAAAATCAGTTATCTTTTGTCTGGTCTATGTACGAAGAACTGAAGGCCTGGGTTCAGGGCTCGTGCGCGTGTGTCCACCTCCACACACGGCCGGAATAGTGACCTCCTCTGAAGACGGTCAGGTCCCAAGTGCAGGGGGTATTATTCATTCATTTTCTTTGAACTGATGAAATTTGGCGTTCAAGGTGCACTGGTAATGAAGGCTGAGATTTTTGTGTGGCTGTTTGTCCTTGTTTCATTTACTTATCAAAAGGTATAGATTAGTACACAACTAAACTGTGAATGAGTGCAAAGGTTTTAAACTACCCTTGTCCTTTCCTTCCCTCAAGTTAAGCGTGTGCTCCTCTCTACTAAGGCTGTGCAATAAGGACTTCATACCATGACTAATGAAATTAGGGTCAGCAGATATGGATTATGAAAATCTGTATGTGACCAGTAGAATGTGGAAGGAAAATTTAAGCCGATAAAGGCAAACAAGTTACAAAAAATATACTACTTGTGTTTTAGTTCATAGTATGGATATGGCATGCCTTAGCAGCAATGTAGTTTTTGGATTCTGTGTGCCAAGAAGCTCTTTTATATCTCTCTCCCTCTCTCCCTCTCTCCCTCTCCATGGCCACATGTAGCTTAGTGCCAAGTTCAGACGAGAATTAGTGTTTGAATTTCTTGAAATATACCTAGGTCTTTTGTTGGAAAATGAAAAGTTCACTTGATTTTTGTGAACCTGAAATATTTCAGCCACGTGCTGGTGTGAAAATAGGCCACTTCCAGTTTGGGCCGGAATATAAAAATTGGATATAAATCTGACACTTCAGTCTGAAGAGGGTCAGGCAAATACATTCAGTAGAAATGGGCCCATACAATTTGAAGTTCTCCGTACCATTTTGGGCATGTAAAAAGGAAGTTTTCACTGGTTGCCTGGAGTATTTATGAGATCAGTGTACCTTTGTGACTTAGTTGCTTCTGTAAGTATCTCAGAGTCCAGCGCTGCGAAGTTCGCTAAAGTACAGTAATAGCATTCTTAATTTCCTTATTCCATTTGCTCTTGAAAGACTTCAGTGGATCTGAAGAAATGTATGTTAGATAAATTATTTTAAATAGTTAAGGCTGTAGTGCCGCAGACACTATCATAGTCTCTTTTTATTTAAAGAAGTGAATGTACTTCCATCTCAAGAATTTTTACTCCAGGGCAAAACTTTAATGGAGGGGTGTAAAACCAGTAACTGCTACCATAAAGCATAAAACATTTTTTCATGACACTTAAATGTGATTAGTTGCTTTCTCATGCCCATACTAGTATAGCTTTGATAGGCTCTGTGCCTTAATGTTAGTTGCAGTGACCTTTGCAAAAATGTGTACAGTGTTATAAGCTTTAGAGTTCTATGTGACTTCCATAAAAGTTAATACTTCATGAGTATCCAAAAAGAATGATAGTTAGAAAATTATGCATTTTTTCCCACTTGGTTTCTGAGGGCAAAGACACAAAGAATGACCTTACTGAAGCCAGTGGCATATTTCTGTTTGAACCACACAGTTGTTTATAGACATGATTGCTTTAAAAAAAAGAAAAAGTGATTAGAGCATTGATTTTGTTAACAAATAGTTAGTTTGGGTAGAACTCAAGGTTTGAATTGGTATTTAAAAATAGATTTTTAGTTGGGCATTAACAAGGAATGTAATGGAGACAAAACAGTGTGAGGACCTGTTATCTTAATGCTACCATTAACAGTAAATCAGTACTGATTATTATTTTTGCCTTCCCATAAATTCAAATGGTGTGCAATTGATTAAGTGCAACGGTTCTCAACTAGAAGATGTGATTGTCTTTTATTTCTTTGCCCTTTTTTTTTTTTTTTTTAAACAACTCTTGAACTGTTTTGGACAACTGATGATGCATTTTTTTTAGTGGATATTGACATTCCAGTTTCAGGGTTGACCAATACATGATTTAAAGCAATAGGTAGTCCCAGTTGTCCTGGTGGGTAGGTTTCTGACATGCTCGAGCCCCTGGCTTTGTGGATATTATATAGGACCAGTGAAGACACAGCCTTAAAAGGCAGAAAGCTTTTCCATTTCCCGAAAGCATTCTTCACACTTGGTTTGGAGGTTTGTGCCTCTCTCGTCTCTGTCTTGTTATCTTCTTTCCAGAATTCTTTGTTTAGTACCTTAATAAATAGTTGCTCTTGAGAGTGGTCAGAATTGTGATGGGAATGTGCACAAGGATGTCTTTATGGTGGAGGAAAAATAGCTGCTTTATCTGCTTGGGAATTACAAGGCCGTTCTGTAACGTAGCTTGAATTTTAGCTTTTCTTGCAACATTAAATTTTGGGACTGAGCTTTCTGCTCTGTGTTGTCCCTCTGTGAGCAGGAGAGAAGTACGGGAGGAGAGAGTGACAGTGGGAAGTTTTTAGGGCAGCTGAAATCTTGCATCAGCATCTTTGCAGTTTGAGTTCCTGCTCTAGGTGACGTCCGTGTTCAGTTATCATCTGCAAGCACATTGTTTGGCTTGCTTAATTAATTCCTCTTCTTTCCGCAGCCGCAGAGCCTTGGCCTGAAAATGCTGAGTTGTATCAGCAGCTGAAGGGTGAGTATACTTTTTTTTGCAATTAATAATTTATTTTTAGAAAACACATTAAATATGCACTAAGATAATTAACTGCAAGGAAGCACAGAAACTGTTAAAAGAGTCCTTTGTGTTGTTTGTCTGGTCAGAGGTTTTAGCTACGCTTGCATCTGCCAATATAAACCAGCTATTCATAGCCTATAAGGTCCTTGGTTTATTATTGACTCATTATATTGGCTGCTGTAGGCAGTGTAAAATGATGTGGTTGCAGGCACAGTTGGCAGATTTACTGCACCAATAGCTGAGGCAGCAGATTTTTGAAATCTTGTGGTAAAGTGGGCTCTCAGTAAAAAGGAACTGTTAAAATGTATAGGCTAGGATGGTTCAGGCTCCCTTTAGCAGCTCTTCATATATCATCAGATCCCATTATGGCCCCCATTTGGGGCTCAGCAGCCTGCTATAGTTGTCAGAAGACTGCAAAGTAATGAAGACTAATAGGTAGCAGCCCTAGTCTTCTAAGCATGGAATTTTTATTGCAGTGAACTTGTCATCTTTCTTTTGTGTGACAGACCTAGACACAGTGTGCAATATTAACTGCAAGCTGCTTTTATAGGTTTCTGAATGCTTTTACTTTTTAGCCAGAGGACTTATGAAGATGTGGTTTTATTTAACTTTGATTAGAAGAAGAGTAATTGGCATAAAGCTCAAGCACTTGGTTTTTAGTTGTGACCATTTGTTATTGTACATTGGTGGTATGATAAATGCAGTTGCATTTCCAGGAGAAATATTCCTGATATTATTTTTTTTCCCCTGTTTCTTTTTTTAATATTCATATCACAGATTTTCTAGTCCAGCTGCATAATAATTATATATGTGCTCCTTGTTTTATGCATAAGAAATGCAACCCAGAATGGCTTACAGTTACAGGTCAGTAGCTAAATGGGCACTGTTTTTTGTAATTGTGTTCTTTGTTTTTTTTTCTTTCAACAGAGGAACAAATTTTGCTTTCTGATAATGCATCTTCCCTTGCTGTTCAGGTAAAATGTCATCTTTTCTAAACTAAACATGTTAATTCCATTTTATTTATTGAATTATTATCTAGCTGAAGTAACTGTATTTAGCTGAGTAATTTAAGAATTATTTCTGTCAAAATAAATTACTTACTTCCTGCATCTGATTGTGCTCTACATTGTCATTGAAGTGCCAGAGCTAAAAGATGAGGATTTTGATAGTCCTGTACAGAGTGCTGCTGCTTGTACTTATTTTTGTATTGGTCTGTGTTTGTACAGTATCTGCTTGTCTACCTACTCTGAGAACTGTGCATAGTTCCCACCTTTTGTCGCTTGGTATGCTAGTTTGTCTTGTAACATCTTGCATGGTGCTTGCTGATCATTTAATTCTCAAAGCTAATACTGCCCTAAACTTGAGGCATGTTTGCTTCATGCTGTGGGCATCAAAGCTCCGTGTCTCTGACAGGTTCTCTCAGTTTCATCGTGTATATAGAGTTGAGATACAGTGTGGTTTTAGAAATAGTCTATACAATTGACAAACTTGCATCTCTAATTGACTTAAAAGCACCTCTGTGGCTGTGAAGTCCGCGTAAACTCCATTAACCTGTTGGGTTCAGTAATGCCAGATCTTGAGGGGATGTTTTCCCCATTAGTAGAGAGCGCCTGGCTGTCAGAAGTGGTGGTGAGCAGGAGGTCTGAAAGGTTCCTGTTCTTCAAAGCAACTTTGCTGCTGCTTTGCATAGTAAGGAGTTGCACTGTTCCCCTGCTTCTTGCTTTTTGTGTGTGGTCCAGCTCAGAGCAGCTAGAGCAAGCAGTGGTTGAGTGCTGTCCGAAAAGGACTCATCTCATTTAGCCGAAGTGGGACACTTGGAGACTGTAACTGACATTGCTGGTAAAAAGCTTAGCATCATTTGACCATGGTAACTACTTCCAACTTTTTTCCTTCCAGTCTGGCAATCTAGGAAATACCTCTAAGAGTAAATTCTATCACAGCAAGGAAATACCTTTTTCCTTTGCTGGAAGGAGGAGCCACCTTAGATACACCAAATAAATGAGGCAGTGTTTATTTGTTTGGGCGGTGTGTTTTGTATCGTGCCTCACAGTAATGCAAGTAAGTGTTTTTGTTGCTCGCTTGATCTTGGTGTTCCTTTTTACTCCAGCAACTGTATTTTTTGTGGTTCTCATGCATTTTCTTACCATCTAACAATACGGATAGGCGTGGCTTGTGTTTAAAGCACACAAAAAAAAGAAACAACAACATAACCCTAAAATTTCCTTTTCTAATGCATCATTTTGCTTTACTGTTTCCAGTCTATTGTTATCCTACACATGTCACTTAGATGATAAATTAACTGTAATATATTAAAAACGCTTGTTTTTCTTCAATATTCTTTAGCTGGACAGCTGATAGTAGTCATGACTATAAATATGACTCTGGTAGATATCTGATCTTAAACTTTATAGAACAATTTTGTGTTGGGGTATCGTATCTGTTTTGAAGAATCTGTGTAACATGGTTGTGACTGCAAAAGAATAGCTGTCCTTGGTGTCTGTGATCCGTTTTGAAATGATACTGGAATCTGTAGTTATGTATTACTAGCTTAGTGATCAGAAAGCTTTAAAGATACCCATGTGTTTTGCATAAGGAAATTGCTGAGTTCCTCTGTTTTAGAATTTACTTTTTATTCTGATGAAAGCCTGTTTGTCTTTTTACTGGATATCTTTGTCCTGATGTGGGTTGTTCCCCCCCCCCCCCCCCCCCCCCCCCCCCGCGGGGGGGGGTTTTTTTTTTTGTGGGGGCGGCCCCCCCTCTCTCCCCCTTT
>Ga0181612_138008_pt1 | contig 15528 bp, 3 predicted proteins | sample HoacroProtozoa21_FD_119630 | JGI IMG/M metagenome (GOLD analysis project Ga0181612, IMG submission 119630) | Hoatzin crop microbial communities from Cojedes, Venezuel. Combined Assembly of Gp0051906, Gp0051904, Gp0051908 | reverse complement strand
TCCAGTGGAAGGTGTCCCTGTCCATGGCAGGGGGGCTGGAACTAGATGATCTTTAAGGTCCTTTCCAACCCAAACTATTCTACGATTCTACAATTCTATGATTCATTTTCCTCCTTCTCTGAAAAGCAGCCTCGGGCCATTGCTGCCTTCAGGAGCTCTCCCCGGGATGGTTGCATCTCGGCGTGCCCTTCGCTGGTTCACAGACGCACCGCTGACAGCCGGTGTGGGGCTCGCTCCCTTGCAGGCACTAAGCAGTAACCAACAGCAGCAGCAATTTATTTGCAGGATGCTGACCCGATAAACAAAACTGATTTTGAATCTGTAATTCAGAGTCAATCAAACGCAAGTAGAAAAAAATGGCTGAAAAAATTACTGAGAATAAAAGAAACCAAAAAGCAGACATACAGAGGTATGAGAGCTATTTTCTTTCATCATTTCTTAAAATAAGGGGGAGACCGAATAACTGGTAAATGCAGTGGTGATGGAAACTTCCTCAAAGGTATGACCATGGGGCATTTCTACAGCTCTTACTCATTCATTTAAAACTTGTCTCCATGTGAAACCTAAGGAGAGCTCAGTTTTTATCTCTGAAATAGTATTTCAAATTATCCTGGCAGTTTCAAAGAAAATTTTTTCCTGTCAGAATACCAGAATGGTTTAAACCAGATTGAGAACTAACTGCCAGAAATGCACTGTTTTCCCTCTACAGTAAGACCAAACAAATAAATAAAAGAGTAAGGCTTTCCATGTGCACAAAATTTGACACAAAAGGCATTTGAAAGTATGTCCCAAACCTCAGCATTAGTTCTTGGCTTCTCTGCACTGAAGAAGAAAATTAACTGGTTTAAGAAATGCATAGGAAATTTACCATCTGGCTAACAACATGGATGTTTCTGCTCACTGTGACAATCTGAAAATGCTGCTGAGATGTTTTAAAATCAGAGTTTATATCTAAAAAGCCAAATCTGCTACAGCTAAAGTGGCCATCCCTGCTTCCCTAGGATATAAATTAAGACAACAAAGTACATCTGAAACTCATTTTTAGAGGTGCCCAGCCATGTTTGATAAGTGCTGTTTAAAATCCACCTTTGTATGCTGATGCAGGTATTTAATTTCAAAACTGTTTTTTTTTTTTCCTCCATCAAGGAACATTTAATAATTAGGTTTCAAGCGCATAAATTTGTTGTTTATATTTACTGTCTAATCAGCTTAGCATTGTTAAATATTTGTGTCATGTGAAAGCATACTGCTACAATTCTTAACTTTCAAAGGCTTCAGGTACTTTGGAAAAACTGATGATGTTATGACAGACAGGTAAAAAGCAGCATATAAAGCTGTCTGCTAGATACAGTGTATGCAGAAGCAATTTGCCTTCTAAAACTCTGAACATGATATTCTCTAATATTTCCTGGCAGATCTTCAGTAGCTAGAAAATAAGCATTTCCATATGTAAGAAAATACTCCTTTGAAATGTAGATTTTTCTTTACAAGAAAAGAACACGGAGAGAATTGCATTTTTAAGTGAAGGGTTCATTATTATTTATTTTTCTGCTTTGAAAAATGTTGTGCGTTTCCCATACAGTGCTTAGGTGGTAATTGCAATTCTAGTATGAGCTAAATTACTCTTAACAAACCTCCTAGCTGTCTTTGTCCACTAAGAATAAAGTCTCAATAAACAAATTTTGGCTAACACTTTAGCTGCTCCTCGAATATTTGGATTATGTTAAATTTAATATACTGCAGGACACATTACTGCATTTATCTAAAATTTAAAATACGTTCACATCACTGTCACTCTGTGTTGTGGTTTAACTCTGTTCCACTGCTTTTATAGGGTGTTTGCCCCTTTAAGGAAAGCAGTTTAAAATGGTTGCTAGTCATCTCAGTTGCTGCAACCACATGATGCAATCTATTGTCAAATTAGTGGGTGGCAGCAAGTGGAAACAGATTTCAGCAGCAATAAAGCCCGTCACATGATTTCATCTGTTCGCAGTCATACAATCTCTTAGCCCGTTCCTCCTGTTTAATCCAAAGGCCCTGTCCCCATGGAAGCTCAGCTTTGCTATCTTAAATGCGACAGCTGAATAGCAGGGTTTGTCTCCGTGGCTGGTTTACTATAAGTGGCATTTTGGAAGTGTACGGGGAATGAAACCATTTAGCACAGAAAATTTTGCATGTTTTTTAAAAAGTGGGCCAAATGCACAAATGTTTTGCCAAGTCAGAACTAAAGTTAAACAAAATAGAAATATTTGCAAAAAAGACCAAATCTAATTAAAGTCTGATAAAAGGTTATACTTCTAAAAGCTGAGCCTACTATACATACTTATAGCATGCAGATGAAAACTATATCTGCAGTACAAATAAAGTAACATCTCCAGCATTAAGTTAGCAGTAATTACATATGAATCAGCAAAAAGATGGAGGGAGAGCAAAGATGGAGAACAACTTGGTATAAAAATAGCTACAGACTTGTCATGTAAATGGAAAATTAAAATAGTTCTAACCAGAAGCACTCTGTTTTTCTTACGGAACCGTGTTAATGAGACTTGACTTCTAATTTTAAGTGCATTAAAGTCACTATCACAAAATATAAAGCAAATCAGGTGCTCTTGCTTCTTTCTAAGTTTACAAAATATCTTCAGCCCTGCCCAGTCTAGCAGAGCCAACAAATTCCAGGTCCCAGAGCCAAGCTCTTGGATTTCCACGTTTGTTTTGTAATGAGAGAGATCAGGGAATGGAAAGCATAGACAGAGCAGTGAAAAGCTTGGTAAAAAACCCGTAGTGAGGATGACAGAAGGCAGAAGTTTGCCCTACCCCTCTGTATACCATACCTGAAAACCAACTTAAGCAGTCACGGGGACTCAGGGACCCTCCCACCCTCTTGTACCGCAGACATTCTCTGTTTCCCAGAAAACTTCTGGAAGAGAGTAATTGTCTTGTGCAGTAATAACCTATGGGAAAGACCATTTGTCAAGGAGCTCAAGTTCCCTTCTGACATGTCAACACCAGCGAAACGTGGTTTCTCGTAACACCCTGCTCAGGGCTAGGCCTTTACCAAAACAATACTGCATAACTAATCGTCTGCGATATTGCTCTACTATAACTATCTATCCCAGTTTGAAATGAGGACAAATGTAATGTTCTTTAGAAATAGCTCTTAGCACTCGGGACCACCAGCTGAACATTGATTATTCCTGAATAATGTGATTCTCACTTAATAGCTTGGTCAGTTAAATTAAACATAAATATTTGTGCTGTCAAATAACATTCAAAGGCCAATGCATAAATTTTTCTGGAGAGGTAAATGTCACAGACTTCATTTTTAGAGAAATGCTAGGTAATGTGCAGATCAATAGGATCACCAGTTCCTTAAAAACTATGGAAATGATAGATACAGTGCACAGTACGTGTTTGAATTTCTCAGAGCTTACTCAGATCGGTTTTGACTATGAAAGGAATCTGGCTACAAAATATATCTGACAACACCTAATGCTGCATCCTCTATAAACTCTTTCCATTGAAATTTGGTTCTCTTGCACTGTAGGAAATTGGGAATCCTGTAAAAATGTAGAGCGCTGGATCGAAATATGGGTCCCGTTCAAAAAGGCACTGAAGCACGTGCTTAACTTTGCTTGGGTTTTAAGCTCCACTAAAGTTAAGCACATGCTTAGATGTTTTGTTGGTATATCTGCTAGGTTCACTGCTAAAACTACTTTATTAGTGAGGTAATTCCACATACACAAGGAACTATAATAAATTTAAGAGATTATATGAGACAGAAGTCCCCAATCTCCAAGCTAAAGGCCCTCTTTTTGTGTGTGTAGTCATTCATGTAAACAGATCTTCATTTACTTGTATTTCATTTCATTTCAAACATATCTGTATTTCATGTAGTCATTCTTGTAAACTGATCTGCTTGCAAAAAAATATTTATGCAAGAAGATCGAGTATTTGCACATCTAAGGACGCATTTTGCATGGGCAAATAGTTGTTTACACGTACAGATGAAAAATAGGGATACACAGATATGCAAGTGACTCTGAAATCTTGACACACGTTGCCTTACAGGATAAAGCTGGAAGAAAGTCAACAGTCAAGAATTATCCAATTAAAAGTCTGCAGTCGTGTATGCATTTGGAATTAGTTCTAAAGGCTCTGCAGAAAGAATCTACTGAAGTAAACATTTCATCGTCACTAATTCTGTCCAGATCCACTTGAAGCATAGCCCCTGCTGAATATCCATTAATACATTTTGGATCGAGAGGAAAATAGGCAAACTGTTTGTTCAGAAAGTTGCCAAAATCATATTGATCTTGAGACACATACAGTGGAAAAATATCAGGACTTTATTCACTGTCAAGAAAAAAAAAACAGAAATACAAATCTACTGAGGATCTGAGAGCAAAATCTGGCTCTCAGTATCTTAAAACAAAACAACTGAACATGCGCTGGTTGCTATAGAGAGAACCTCTTACTTTCAACCACAATTGCAGATGTATGTCTGATAATATATAACAGCTATGTAAAAGATGCATGAAAGTGATCTGAGATTTTTTTGTCCCCCAAAAAATGAGATAATTGTGAGTTATTCACTGACTGCCCAAAGGAATATATGAGCATTCCACAAATAACTGAGACTCAAGTAACCTTCAACAAAACACAACAGCTGGCCAAACAGTAGTGCTTGTTTACAGATAATACATTAAAAACAGTAAAATAAAATATGCATTAAACAATAGTCAAATGTAAAGAATTCACGCTGAGTTGCCTGATCTCTCTGTGTGGAAAACTGTGAAAGAAAGTCTGCAGTCACTAACGCGAGGCAAAGAGGAGCACATCTCACGGCTCGGTGTCGTAAAGATAGTTCACTGCCAGAGTACCCTCACCTGGTTCCCCACCCAGATCAGTGCCTTTTTTGTCATGTTTAAGTCCCTCCCTCCGTAAATAAAGCTAAGCGCACGGGTCTTCCTTGGTACAACAGATAGCAGAGCGTGGTTGAAAACTCCCCGCTGCTTGCAGCCATGAATACTTAACGCTTAGATTGCAGGAGCACCGAGAGGCCGCTGCTCAAGGCCACGTTGTTCCAGGCGTAAGGCAAAAATAGTGGAAGTGACAGTCTCTGCCTCAGAGAGTTTAGACTCATTTATACAGCCCCATTGGGCAATTTCTGTACCATTTGCTGGATTTATTTCCTTGCAGGCCCAAGTTCATTGTAAAAGCGCTGATTTTTCAAGCCATTTTTACAAGGGTGGGGGTTTAGCCGCCTCCTTCAGCACCTCTTCAAGCCCCTGTTGGTGCCTGCTGGTGGGTGGGAAGTGCGAGTGAGTGGCACCAGCGTTGGGGTGGGCTCCCGCAAGAAGACGCAGTGGCCTTGCTACGCGGTCTGAGCAGGGCTGGTTCACGCCCCATAGCCCCCTATGCAGAGGTGCATCCCCAAGCTTGTGTTGCTCAGCCTAACAAGGTGAAGACTTCAGAGAACATAGATCTGTCTTCATAAAGACATCATGGGCATTAATGTTAGGGCCGAAGATAGGCTGCTAAAGCTGAGAACAATTTTGGCACAAGAAGAAATGGCTACGAAATAGCAAGGGGGTTTAGAAGCTGTTTCTTAACCATCAGAGTAGTGAGGTTTCAAAGCAGTCACCCTTTGGAAAGAAAAATGGGGTGGAATCCTTAGGGATTTTTAAGACAAAGTGCAATCCGTTCATGAAAAGCACAGTGTGCTGTGACCACCTGGAACTGCAGAGAACTGGCCTGGATGAGTAAGAGCTCAGGTTTCTGAAGAGGATTCTCTACAGCATTCACATGTTTATCATTCTCCGACAACCCAGGATTCACACGATGTTGACAACTGTAATATATTCTTTGTAAATTGCAATTGGATCTTTGAATCTCCAGACAGTTGAGAAACTAGTTTCTTTCACCTGTTTAATTAACCATGTCATGTTTTCCAAAGAGAATTAATTGTCTCAGTGAAGCAGTAAGGAGACTCAAAGGTTTGAAAGAAAAATAAATATGAGCACGCAGCAGAGTAAACATTTATCCAATAAACATTTTCACAGCTGAGTTTCAAACTTCTCATGTTCCAGCTTCTTATATTTTATCATCTCATCCCACTTGGTCCTGGCACCACATCTCTTTAAGATACGCCTCATGGGAAAACACTGCCTTGGTAATCAAAACATTTAGACTGTGAAAGAAATATAAAGCGATTCTCAAGGAAGTTTTATGGTGCAGTGACTGCTCCAAGACAAAATGGTAACTTTTCTCTGCCTGGTCCTTAACAATTGATTAACTGAATTGGTTTTATATCAGGGTAACTCTACCCTGATCAGATCAAGTTTTGGCAGATGTTACCTCTGAGTAGAAGCCAGTAACTCTCCCAGTGACAAGCGCAGTGCATCTTCTTGTTCGCTCTTCTGCCCCTGAGATTGGCCGTTGCTGTTTTCCACAGCCAGAGTTAACCCTAAAAGTCTCAATTTTAACCAAATTGAAACAGCTTTTTTTTTTTTTTGCAACTGCTTTCATTTCTGCTTTTACCACCTTTTTTTTTTAGCATTACTCTGAGAATGGAGTAAACAGTTGCACGTGAAAAGGAGAAATGAAAATGATCTTCAGATAGCTGTTCCTACAGTGGAAGCATTTTTAGCGTTTGGCTGTGGTTACATGACGGAAGAAAACCTTTAGGGTATCTGTGAGATGGGTAAAGTGGCAATCATTGAAATGATGATGTTAATCATTGTCAATTCAATCCTGAGAGGGCTGGGGCCCTGAAAGTTTCTAATTCTCTGTAACATGATTCCATACAGAATGTTAAAGGGAAAGACCAGCATTTAGCATCTAAGCTGAGCAACTTCTTCCTTAAAAAAAGGAATCAGGGTAAGTCATGAAAAATACACATGCATTTCAACGAGAAGAGTTTCAGTCTGGGGGGGTAAAGAGTATTCTGTCTTTGGAAATATCCTCATTTTGCAAGCTTCTTACTTATAGCCTTGAATATTTCTTGGTCCTTAGAAAAACTGTTGCAGTACCTGCATTTAGAAGCAGGTTTTAATGCCAGTGTCCTCAAAGGTTTTCTAGCCATTTAGGTCAGGTTTTCAAAAAACAGACCAATATACCACAGCTCCAGTGAAGTCAACAGAGGTAAGTCATTTCTCATAACCAGCTAAAGGTCCCCCTTTGCATATTTCAGCTCTAAAGAGCAGTAAGTCTCAGAGAAAAAACAGAGAGCATCCTGTCAGATAAGTTTATTTTTGAAATCTGATGATATATTAAGCATGGTTTAGATTTTGCGTTAGTCAAACAAAACTGAGAAACACCTTCCTTTGGTTTGTTCATTTTGATATGGTTCAGAGTAAATCGTAAATGAGTAATCGATGCTTTAATAATTCCGTGTCTCTATGTCCTTGATGTCTTTTTCACTTTTTCTCCCACTTGTGCTTCTGCACGTGCATGTCTGTATTTAAATCTGCTCCTGTTCTCCCTAACTAGATGGCAAACTTCCTACAGCTGCACTTTCCCGGTTTTCTGAGCAGCAAAAGACCTGGCAGCCCCTGTGCAGTCCTCGGTGTCCAGGTCCAGCCCTTCTGAAATCGAGCTCCAGGTGTCAGAGGGCCTGAGCAATGGGGGAGACAATACAGATACTCTTGAACAACCCAGCCCTTTCAAATTAACAGAAACGCAGAATTTCTCTCCCCATGAATAAAGGAAAAGAGTCAGAAAGACCAGGGAGCCACCTGACTTTGCTGAACGCTGCCCCAGTGCTTGGAGCAGCTGCTGCCCACTGACACATCCCAAGATGCAGCACAAACAACTCCAGCCCAGCCCAGCGGGCAGCATTGGAGGGAAATGCATTTATCCCACTTGAACTGTGTAAGTACAACCTGTAGTGTGGCTCGCCTGCTCTTTTTGAGCTGGCGACTGCAAGAAGCAAGACTGCGATTGCCACTTGTCGAGTAGGTACCTGAGGAGACAAAGGCTTTGAGCTTCCCCACCTCCCCTCACTCGCACACCTGCTCCCAGGCAGCCACAGTCTGGCCACCAGTAAAAGCAATACTCTTTGCAGCATGAGAAACAAGCAGGCTGCTGAGCCTCACGTCCACCAGAGAGCCATTGCGAGGAACCGAGTAAGTGATTTTTTAAAGATGTGCTTATAAATCATTAAAGTGACATGGCATGGGCTTGGGGTTTGTTTTGCAAGCTAGAATGGGAATTGCAACGTCCGTATTTCAAAACACACGCTCACCCTTACGTTCCAATTTCCTGTGCATAGCATCCAAATTTAACCTTTCATTTCTTCAAGAGCAGTGTCTTACACTTATTTGGTAGCATGAGCAAACAGCTGACTACAGCAAATCCAGGGAGCTCTTAGAACTATCAGCTAACATCAAGATAAGTGCATTTCAAACATCCCCCAGGAACTTCAAAAATACACCACTTACCTGCTACCGGCTGCTTCGCTTACTTTTATCTTAGTGGACCTGGCACAGGCTCATCTCAATCCTTGGTGACCCCCGAAGCCTGAAACCAGCCCACCTCTCTTGCGCTGAACACAGCGGGAAAAGGCAGGCTGAGAGGAGCCTGCTGTCAAGCTGCTTTAAGCTTTCCCAGTGTGTCTTTGAGGAGCCACGTTATCTCAGATGACTGGTGGCCAGGCACCCGAGCACACCGATGACGACGACGACGATCGGTGCCCACCGGCTGGGAGACCGTGACGCACAGCAAGGGCCGTTCTCCCGGCGAGTTCGGTGTACAAAATGGGTGTCCCAACAGCATGCCATCACAGACACTGGGGGCTCCAGTTACGGGGCTTGCTGCCTCGGGGAATTAAGACAGGTTGCCTGTCGCAGTTTTAATGCACTTAAACACAGCCGCCAGAGTCACTGCCCATAGCTGAAGGAAGACCTGTAAGAGAGGGGTGATCCAGGAGGTGACACAAATGTTCCGAACAGCAAGGCCTTAGCTGAACGTCGGTCCCTGTTAATGGTAGCAGTACCAAACTAGGGAGATCTGGAGCTAAGCATTCCCTGCAGGGGCTTTTATGTAGTGGCTGTGGGAATGGCTCTAGCTCCGGCGCTCATGCGTGGACTGGGGAGGTGCAGCCATGTAACACAACACATAACAAAGAGCACCTGCGATCCCTGGCAACGACTGTTGAGGGTTATTGCCCCATTTAACTTTCACCCCTCTCCCTAGACTCCCACAAATCAGTGCCAAGGCTGCCTGCAATGTAACGGTCTGGACCTGATGAATCAGGAGCCCCGTACCCAGCACGTTGCTCTGAAACATGCAGGTGTGGAACCTCACGCATCCTCCAAGATGAAATTTAGACCTGGCCCTGCTTGCATCCAAGCTAATCCTTCACCTGTGATGCGTGATGAAGATGCTGGTTGCTGCAGTAGCTGGGCAACCAATTCTTAAATATTTCTATTTTTCCTTCTGGCTGCAGCTTCCTTCAGCGACTGCCACAGCACACTGCTTTCTCCACTGCAGCTACCTTAGTCTTGGCTGTCAGCAGGTAGAGAGGTGACTGCTGACAGATTAGATTTTGGTTCTTGTAGCCATTGGTGCTGGTTGCATTGCTTCTCTTTCAGCAAGGGCTTTTAACCTTTTTTTTTTTTTAATGTAACTTTGAACACGCACACAGTGTGTCACCAATCACGACGTGCCCGTTCCCGTTTACCATAAAGACCTACCCACTGGTGTGGCAGTGACGAGAGCAATGTCCGATGGCCCTTCACTGCCTCAGATTGCACTTCCAAGATCTGGGATTGCCACAAGAAATTGGTGGCAATCCTTCTCCATTAGCAGGAGTTGCAGGAGCTTTGAAAACCTCACTGAATTGCGTAAGAGCGTGCTTGTAGGAGCCTCAGGATAGGCCCCCATGCTTGCAAGCGCTGGCCTGAGTAACTAGGGGTTAACACAAGCTCTCTTGATAAATCTCGCTCCGGTGTTGATGCCAAGGGTTTCAGAGGGTGGCAAGCCTGGGGAAGGGAGGGGCTTTCCACATTGGTAGGCCCATCTGAGAACTTTTTAATCCTTATTACTGTTACACTTTTCTGTGCCTGCCAGCCTGCAAGAAGGTTTGAAAGTCAGCCTGACCTCCTGTGTGTCTGATCTAGATCCAACAGGGAATGAGATCAGGGAGCTGTGAGAAGCAAGCTTAGTGGGGAGACTGCTGCAAATGTAGCAAAACAAATAATAGAGGCTCGAGTTTTTTTGTTGTAGAAAATACAGTGCTATGGCTTTTGGGTGCCAAGAGGCAGTTCTTTTAATAGCTACATTCTTTGTAATGCTGATGAGTGGCAATATAGAAAGATGAAAGTAGGAGGGCATTGTATTATAGTCTTACATATATTATGCCACAAAGAAAATGCGGTTGCTGGGTGGGGATTCTTCGCCCTCCTCCTGCTGAGCTATTCATACAAACTCTCCTCTGTGGATGGCAATCCCCATTCCATCTCTCCTAAATCCCAAGGGGTTTGCCAACTGACTTTCAATTTTTCAAGTGGAAATCGCAGGACTGAATGGTGCATTGAAGTATTTCCTCCTACACCTCACTGCTCCTTTAGGAAGCGAGCGGGCATTTTTTTCCAAAAGATGTATGCCATCTCCTGGGAACAGTAGAAACTGCAAGCCCCTTGTATGGAAACCCTCTGTCAATTGTATTTGCCTCTTCTCAGAGGGCATTATACAACCACCAGAATAACGTCTGCATAATTAGGACTGCCCTCCATTTCTAAATTTATTGAACTGTCCACAATTTACACCAGAAAAACTCATATTACATTGAAAATGTCATCATTTATTTTGTGCATTGGAAGACTTGGATGTATGCCAAATAGTGTGACAGGATAAGATTTGTCAATACATAATACTAATCAGCTGCAAAGTAGTGGTGGAACTTACCATACCCTGATGCAATGTTTTAGCACAAAGGAATGAGTGCTGAGATGCAGTCCGTGACACTGCTCTGATGCACCTGGTTTTGTCCTACAGGACAAGTGCTAGAGGCGGAAGAAAAACATCAGAGATTTCTTTCATAAAACATCATATCATTCTGCAGCATACCAGGGAAGATGTGTTTCTTTTCACTCATAAGCTGCATCTTGCATGTGTCAAACCACAGGCTCGTCTCCTCATCACCCTTAGGCTTTTTATTTGCTACTAACATACCACTAAGCTTTGCCCTGTCAAGAAGACACAACAGGGAATAAAATCCATGGACACAAATAAATATATTTTTGCATTTTGAATTAATATATGTATAGGTGGATGAATCTCTTGTATTTGAACTGGCCCTTAGAACAAGCTAGTTATTTCATGAGGATATGCATAATCGTGGATTCATCAATAAATGGTTTTCTAGGTTGTATCTATTAAACATATCTGCAAAAATCATAAAAATAACTCTGTTTTCATTAAGATGGAACAATATCTACTTTTAAATAATTAAAGATGACACACTCTATGTGCATTGAATTTGCTTTTATCTGGCAAACACTATATTTAATCATCTTTTTTTTTTTATCACTTCCTATTTCTTCCAGAGACCTGAAGGACTTTGGATAAGAATTGAAATGGGAACCTTTTCTGAAAAAAAACAAGTCATCTGACAATATCAACAACTTTATATAATGGCATCAAAAAGTAAGTACACAGTCTTCAAACAAAATTTATAAATGCAATTTATAAACTAATGCCATTGTTCATCCCAGCAGCTTCCTGAGAGACACCAAGTTTCAGTTGGAGACTGGGTTTAACAAAACTCAGGTGTAAATTGCTGGTATGATGAGAGGCCACTCTCACTCTTTAATCCACTGTCACAGGCCTGTAACATCTTTTGGTTGATTTAGTAACACACATGCACCTTTGTGTACATACCCCCGTAAGGAAAGCAAACGCTCACGAAACATGGTCTTCGGTTTGAACTTAAAAGACTAGAAAAGAGAAAGCAGCTATGTCTCAGGAAGAAGAGACAACCGTGTCAGGCATCCACCTTGATGACTGGCTGAGCTTTGGCAGAGGTCACCTCATCACTCCCTGAAGCCAAGTCAGGATACTCCAGTCCTCGTCACCAAATTCCTAGCTTCATAGGTCTTCCCCTTGGTAGTCTGTCTTCCCGAGCTGTGCCAAGTGCCTCTGGCTGCCATTTGGGCTCTCCTTACCTGCTTTGGGGGTGATGGGGAGGGTGGGAGAAGGCAGGAAGAGATCCCTTGATAAAGGGAAGCAGGCTTTTCCTTAGGGTGGATCACCATCCACCTACACAGAGGTTTTGATAGACCATGCTCTTTAATTTACGTCCAGCTTGTTGATTACCTCTTAACTCCCAGCTCAGTGAAATCCGTTTGGCACACTTGCAGGCATGGAGGTATAAAGTACGGCTTAAAGGAGGAGCAAGCGGGTAAGAAGTCTTTGCATGAACAGGAAACTCTCTAAATTTTGGAACACATCATCTCGATAACTTTAATAAAAAAATCACTAATCAAGGCAATAAACTTTAAGCAGTACAAAACCCTGTGGAACCTGTCTTACACCAGGGTTTTTAAGTGTGAGCAATCAGAGCTACAGCCTAGTAAGGTGCCCAAAGAGAAGGTACCTGGCTTGTCTAAAAGCTGCAGATGTCCTCAATTCCCACAGCAACTGCTCATTTCTTGCAGTTTTGAAAATCTGATCCTGTTCTTTTAGGCATCTTAAGTACGGTGCGAGGAATCTGCCTTTAGGAACTGACATTTTCAAGGTCTGGGCTTACACACAGGAGTAGCCTGCTGGCTGCCTGCTTATTCTGACAAGGTGCAGGGAAAATTAATGGAAGGTTAGTACCGTCTAAATGGATTTCTGCAATGTGTTTGCTATGTGCAGTAAGCATTTACTTGTCTTTTGAGACCATTAATTTTATATATGTGGAACAGTTAGCCGAGACAAACAACTTTTTTATAAAACATCAACACAATGCAGGACACTTCCACGAGTTCTTGTGATAAGGTCTCCATCATTTAGGATGTCTCAGAAGTAGAACTTTGGAGGGTGGCCAAAACCAGAGGGAGAGTATGTTTCTAAAGAGATATTATTGCTATGTATACTCCGTCGCTGACCTGGACTTTTCTTTCACTCTCTCTGAAATTACTTGTCCCAACAATGCCTGTATTTAGAATTCTAAATCTTTAAAATTAAGATTCTGTGTTTATATGGGTGGTCGATGTATCAAATTTAGCATCGTGATTAAAGAATGGTCATTTTAATTTATCCTGGTTTAATTTAGTTTAACTTCCCATTTGCAAACTCCACTCGACAAAGAAATAATTATTCTTTCTAAAGCAAACTAACTCCTACAGTTAAAATCTGGCTAATCTCTCTGCTCTGAGACAGGATGTAGAACACTCTGTGTTCCCCGTGCGGTTGCCTGGAACACAATGCACTTTTTAGGGTGGTTTTACTTCAGAAAACTTGTTACGCAACTATCACCACTGGTCCCATCAGTCTATTAGTGGACTATGCAATCCTAATGTAGTATGTATTAATTTTTGTTACTGAAATAAACAAAGATAACCCTAAATATATTAAGAACTGATGATATGAAGTGAAACAGCACTGTTTTTACAGTCTGTATTCTCCCTGGACTTTGTGCAGGGACACTACGCAGCCAACACACGACAGGTGAGCTCTGCTTGGCACTGAGGAGGCACCATCATTTACGTCTCCCCACCAATTCTCCCATACTGTATCCCTGACCAACTGAAAGATACAAATATCAAATAAACTTATAAAAATGTTTTAAAGTGAAAAATAAAATCACAGTGACAGCAGCTCTGGACTGAACATTGAAATATTATAAGGTAGAAAATGAGGAGAAAGCCCTCTGACTTTATATCCCAGTGAAGTGAGATAAAAAAAATCATCGGCATGTATGAAGTCTGAAGCAGTTGTTGTTTTTTTTATTATTGTTATTTTTTCTCTTCCTGTTTAATCCCACAAGCTGTTGACTGCTGAGTTCAGGCTCCCCAGGCTGCTGTTGTAAAAACTGGCGGAGGTCATTACAGAAATCTTCCTTCAGTGGACAGCAGCGGTTAAACTTGCCCAGTATTACCCAATAAGGAAGCCTGCGTATCGATATCATCAGTGGGAAACAGCAGCAGAACCCAAGAGAAGGAGGGGGAAGGAAAGTTTGAAAGATTGCAGGCCTTTGAGATAGATACAGAGCACGGAAACAAAACATGTTTTATTTATTTGGAAGGTCAGTTCCCTCAGCTGGAACAGAGGTTTTGGAAGTGTATTAGAGGAAAAGTTTAATCTATCATCACAAGCACTAGCTAAAGCATGTTTAAATTCTGTTTATGAAGCAGTTTAAGTAAATTTGGGCAATGGGAGTTAGGAAATTGTAACCACATTTGTCTCGTAGATTGCAGAAATTATAATAGCAGCCGAAGTTTAGGCATAATCCTTTCTAAAAAAAAAAATATACCACAAACCTCTGTACAAAATGACATAGACAACACTCAATTCCCGGATCAGTTAAAATGCATATATTGACTGCTATGAACAGTGATGTAGATGAGTTACTTGACTTAAAGCAACTATTTTCATGAGCCGTTAGCTTAAATTTGAAATGCCAGTGAAAGATGGAGCAGTCAGTCTTGTCACAGAGCAATAAAATAAAAGGCACTTCCTCTCTGGCATGTTTTTGATTTCTTTCTGAACAGCTTGGTTCAGTCAGATAATTCTGTTCATAGTTATATCTATTTACTCTTGGAGTAATGCCATCAAATTCAATGGAATTGTATGGATTTACATTGCTGAAAGGAGAGGAAAATATGTGTATTACATCACTAGGGTTATTCTAGCAGTGCACTTGGTGCAGAACGTGCAGCTAATGTGCTAGGTTATTTAACTGTTACTGAGATGAGACAGCACAGGGCATAGTCTCAGAGGCCACAGTACAGCAAATATTACATTCTTTTACTTTTCAGCATTCCCATATACCATTAGTCTCTCTTCCCACGCACATGGGTGGTTGCCCTTGAGGCCACAGCACACTGCACACACACAACATACACAGTCAATGCTTAAGAGGGTTAGGGAGAGGGCGTTAGTGTGTGCTCAGCATTAAAAGGAGAAATGGCACTCCAATCTGATGTTTTTTCAGTATTCCTTGCAAACTCCATTGTCCTCTCCATTGTGCAAGTATATACATGTTTTGGATATATGTTCACACTCATTTTGGGTGTCAGCTAATTAAAACCATTTATTTGTGGGTTCATGAGAGCTACAGCTTATCTAAGTGCATATGGATCAATGTGATTAATGCAAACACAGCAAGAAAAGAATGTATCCATAAGTTCTGAACAGTATGACACAAGCCAGGCTGGCGGTGATCAATTGTTTAAAAGAGTGCCATTTTGTGGAGGTAAGAGAAAAGGCCTCCTCCACTGGAAGCAGAAGGTGTCCGCTCAGTGGCAACTACTTGTCATTAGGAAGATCATAGAACCATAGAATGGTTTTAGGTTGGAAGGGACCTTACAGACCGTCTAG
>Ga0181612_130430_pt1 | contig 15528 bp, 8 predicted proteins | sample HoacroProtozoa21_FD_119630 | JGI IMG/M metagenome (GOLD analysis project Ga0181612, IMG submission 119630) | Hoatzin crop microbial communities from Cojedes, Venezuel. Combined Assembly of Gp0051906, Gp0051904, Gp0051908 | reverse complement strand
GGTTGCTCAGAGCCCTGTCCAACCTGGCCTTGAATATTTCTAGGGATGGGGCCTCTCAGTTTATTGCCACTCTGCTCAAAACAGTGACACACTATCTTTCTGGGCTGTCGGTACCTAAATCAAATGCCTCAAAAGCAGCCGGAATAAAAAAATGCTGCATGACCAGTAATGGAAACGACATGTTGCTAAAATGTCAGCATTATGTTACGATTTTGTACACTTCATAAAGCAACATTCCAGACTTCACAGGATGAAAAATAGAGACACTTGTCTGGCTTTCAAAATATCATTTTCAATTCCCCAATCATTAAAAAAATTGGAATTTTTAAATTAGTTCAGAAAGGCATCATGTTTGCCTTTTAGTTAACAGCTCTTTGTCAGACAACAGCTAGAAAATGCTCTGACAAATGGAAATTATCAGTGAGAGGAACCCAACAGCCTGACATCTATTTCTATCTCTTGGATTTATGATTTGAGAAAAACTGCCTTCACAAGTCTCTGATTTCAGACCAGTGGCTCCTGGAGTGCTCATTCCCTGCTATATTCCGAGGAATGAGGGATGGTGTGAAAATGAATAAGGCCAAAACTGCAAATCTGTAATTTCCCCAAGAAAACTCTGAACATATCTTATTTTACCTGATATTAGAGATTAAGCTGGACTTTTTAGGGGGGCACCCCTGGGACTGACAGGGAACCCTGGCATCAAGGCAATGATTGGGTCAGTGACAAATGTGACCCAGGGTCGCACCTTGAAAAAGAAATAAAATAAAGAGCTTATACAGCATCAGTACAGCTGAATGGATGAACTGCTAGGAAGTGAACAAGTCCTGATAACTATTTGTGAGTCATTCTTGTAATTAGATAAAAATAATAGCCGGTAGTCCCCTTAAAGGTCATTTGGGGGAGGCCTGGTTTTGTACATATGTGAAATAATCGCAAGGCACACCAAATAGGATTAAAAGACTTTGTACACTGTGGAAATATAGGTGAATCCCAGGTGAGAGCCTGTGACTGACTCGCTGGTGCTTGGTGGGAGCCATTCAGCTGTATTTTTCAGCCTTTATCAGGCGTAGCATTTTTGACTGTCAAACCAGTAGCTCCACAGATGGTTTCCAGCACATCCAGGCACTGAACTCTTGGCAGGTTTATGACCAGATCAGACCCGTGGAGTGAGATTACAAGGCAAGGCATGAAGGCCTATACAGCATCTGTCCTTCCTCCCCATGCATATACTGGAACATTTGAGCCCTTCTTTAGTGTCAAATGTGCTGCTGCAGCCTTTCCTGAAAGTAATTGAGGCGTATGACTGCCTGACCACAATCTGATGCATATCTGAAAAGATCACATGACTTCGGATGTTCAAGTACGTGTTTACATTCATACACCTAAATCCATATATAGCAATTAAATAAGTAGATTGATTTTTAGAAAGGAATTCATTTGATCTTTGTGTTGCTCACACTCAGTAGCCCTTAAGATGCGTATCTTATAGAAGAGCCTGTTTCTTAGAATAACTCTGTTATATAGTCTGTAGACTATGTTTCAAGTGTTCTGCTCATTGTTAAAGAGCTAGATGGGATTATGCAGAACACAAAAATCCATGAAAACCTTTGGTTAGATTTAAGCCTATAATACCACTTTGATTCAAATATCTTAAAATGTTAATATGAGCTGGTCTGTTTGGTTCCAGTCTTCACTCAGGCGTATAGAACTAGTCTGTCATTTGCATTTCTGTGTCCTACAGACATAAAGTGCAAGGTTACGATATTTATAGCTTCCTTTTCTGACCAAGTACGTTTAAAACAGAGGTAAGGATAGAATTAGCTAATTCGCTGTTAATAAAAACTCCACTCTGTGTATTTAACTGCATAAAAGCTATACATTAAAATGCAGTTCATTAACTAAAAAAATGATCTTAAAAAGATTAGGGAGCAAAATAAGTGATGTGGGTTTATACACTTTACCCAGCAAGGAATTTACAATCCTGGTCCCTTCCTTGAAATAGACTCAGGGGTTTGGTAGGTTTATGGGAGATGACTCGCATTGTTTGCTTTATTGTGGTGCTTGAGGGCTCCAGCTGAGATGTGAATCCCAGAGTGTTACCAGAAACAGTGAGGCAACCTCTGCCACAAAGTGTTTTCAATCTCGATTGCAAAGGTACAAGGACTGGGATGGTATGTGCTCCTGCTGCTAAATCCTCGGCTCCCTGCATCACGGGGTGGTTGAGCTGACTTTCCCCAGGTATCCGTTGCTGCCCGGCTGATTAACAGGACTCTGTGGTCTGGGTGCCCACACTGATGCTTCATGTCTGCAGCCCAGGCTTTCTAGGAGTCTGACCAAGCGAGTGCTTCAGCTCACTGCTTTCTCTCTGCAGGCAAACAATAACTGACTCACACAGCACATGAAGTGGCTCAAGAAATACATAAATTAAACAATAACTTCTTTCACATATTTACAAATTTGAGTTCAGCATTCTGAGATCAGGATCTCTACTGACCAAAGAGTCTGGGATTCTCTCGCTGTCATTGACTTTCTGAACACAATTTATCCCCTGAAATGTGTGATCACTCTAATCTTTTCTTCCTCTATGAAATTACCCACCTTTCATTATCTTAAATCTTCAGATCGCTCTGTAAGCTTATCAGCTGTTTTGTTGGTTAATTACTGCTCCAGAGAATTTCAGATTTAAACTCCATTTGTCTCGAGCCACCTCTTTAAATGAGGTTGTTTCCATGTGAAGAAAGATCTCATAACTACTCACTTTGCACATCTCCACTCTACATATCCTAGATCATTTCCACGTGACACTGAAGCCTCTACATCAGGAATCAAGAGAAGCCTTCTAGCAGTTCTTTTTCAGAAAAAACTCATCCTCTCACAAGACAGGCTCACACAGTGACACCTTATTTCACCATAAATAATTTAGCTCATTGCCCTTTTACCTGTGAGCTGTCTATTGCACATTATCACCCTACTAAAATTATGCTAGAAACCCAAACTCCACAGTGACTGTGAGAACACATCTGTTTGTAATACATTCAAACCTATCAAGTTACAAGCTTATGTGTGTTCTCGAAAGCAGAAGAACATTTGGTGTTCCCTTCCTACAGCCCTGATGCAGGCTCAAGATGTAGGGAGAAATTCTGGGACAGTTTCTGTGACAGCTTGGTTCCAGCACAAAGCTGGATGGTCCATGTAGTCACATTTAAAACTCGGGCTGTGTTACTGAGCATAAAAATATTTTTGTGTTGTAACATTTCTTTTAAAATTGCCAGTCTGTGACACCAATTTGTTTCTTCTCTTCTCTTCTCATTCCTTTACACAAATCTCTATGGACAGAAATCTCTACACAAATTTCTATGGACAGTGCTGGCTGCAGGGAAATACTTTTAAGGAGGAGAGTTTCTTGTCTGTCTTGCACACAAAAAGAATCAAATCACAATTTTAAGGCTGTCTAAAGAAGCTAATTAGGAAATGTTGTCTGTGAAAATAACAGTAAATAACCAAATTCTATTTCCAAACAGAGCCCAATGGCTGCTTAATAGATGCAGATTTTTGGCCATTAAGAATATTCATGTGTCTCTTATCCACATACGGTGTTAAAAATTTTTTAATGATCCATAGAAGTGTATGTTACTATGTTAAACAAAGTGACTATGCTAAAAGCCTTCCAACTTGCTTCCCTTCACTTTCTCTAAGCAATGTTGACACAACTGCTAACAAAAAATGCTAGGAACATGGAGATACAGGAAAAGGGAAAAATTACATTCAAGCGTAACTTCAAAAGTTCTCATTAACCAAAAATAAACAAATATTTTAGTAACCAAGCTTGATTACTGGAGCTGAAGGCTAAATCCTCTTCTGTGGAACTTCAGTTTAGCGGGAATACTTTTTTTATGATTCACCCTGGGAAGGAATAACAATTTCTCAAAGCTCAGAGAAACAGGGCATTTGTATGCAAGAAATAAATCTTTACTGAATATTTATGAAAGAAAGAGCCTACAATGTAGATGCTTCCTGTTCTTGAATAAGAAATAGTATTGCAGTCTAAAATCCCTTCAAAATACAAGATAATGATCCTGGAAGTCTAGTCCTATAAGTGCAAAGGAGCAGAGATGCCAATTGATCAAGGCTTTTCCTTGAATAAGGAATGATTATACAAGGGTGATACTTTGATAATCAGCTGTGTCGTGTATGTCTGAGAGAACTTATGTCTTTGTTTTCAGATATGCAGAGGGATGAAATGTAGATAGAACGTTTACAATATTAAACTGGAGGGAAAAAAAAGGAGATAGAAGCTGACATTATTTCCCCTTATACTTTAAAAATGAACAAATAAATGTTCTAAGACACAAATTGCTCATTAAGTATGGTCAAATTATGCAACACCATTCAGCAAGGTCATAGCTATGTAACCATAGAAAATTGGAGCTCATGCTAGCTAGTACTGAGAATTAAGAATGACTCTGTCGGAAATACATCATCTCAGTACACGATCACAGGAAATACCAAATTAAGTATTATTAAAACTGTATAGCAATTAGCCAAGAAAAATCCAAATAACTCTCAGGAGATATCAGTATGGCTTTTCTTTGCAGCAGCTCCAACAGGGAGGGTGCTTGAGCATGCTACTGCTGAAAGGAATATCTTTTCAGTGGTTAAAATCGTAGTAACCAAGGTTCTTACCAAAAGACATCTAAAGAACCTGTGCCATTTCCCAGCGTCTGAAGTAGGAGCCTCTATACCAATCCCATATCTTAGCAGTTAATCTTCTGAAGGGTTTGTGAAAGACAACCCAAACACAAGTGTATTAGCAAGTAACTTTTTTTTTTTTTTCTGAAAAGTGGTTTGCACCCACCTGCAGATTTTTAGGGCCTTCCAAAACAGAAAGAGTTGAAAAGCATTGCTCCAGCTAATTTGCCATTACATAATTAACATTCTTCTGACTTTAACCATCCGCAATTTCCATAGTGTTTCCTGCTGCCCATCACAATGAGCAGCGTTGTGTGCCAGGCAAATATTTTTAAAGAAGAGAATTTCTTGCATATCTTGCAAGTAAAAAGAATCAAATCACAACTGAAACAATACTGTTCCTGTCCTATTTCAAAGGAACACAAAGGTCAGAGCCTCACACAAAACTTATAAAAGATACTGCAATTAAAAGCTAATAGCACAGCCTATCACACTACCAAACTGCTGTGGTTACCAGAAATGTCGGAATGTACAGCCTTAGCCACGAGTACTGATTTTCAAAACAGCTCTTAAGGGCCAACTGGGTTCATACAGAGCACTCCAAGATGACTTATACTGAAAATCAAAGAGGAAGGGGTCTTCTTAGCTAAAGGAGCAGTGTCCCATAACTGTAAACTAAGGGCCTGGGTCAGTTAAAAAATACATAAGAACTGTGATTTTTTTTTCTTTTTCTAGTGAAGGGATAAGCAGAATTGACATTAGTCTTTCTGACCTGGTAATATGAGTTATTCCATTGAGTCACTGGACAGAGACGAAATGACACTTAATATTCTGAGCAAGATGAGACCACTCAGCATCTCATAAGATTTGGCCCTCAGACTCCAGATAATTACCTAATTAATCCTGGTATAGAGCCATTGCCAAATATTCTTTTTTAGAACTGAGTGTATTTTCTATTAGATCTATTTAATGACCCTGGTAGTACAATATTGCCTCAAATGCCTCATTATTACAAGCGTTGTCCTTTCAACACCGTATGAAGAAAGCAACAGCATGCTGCACAGTCTCCTTTTTATGGATGATGACAGTGGCTCCTGGACTCAAGGTGACACACATGGCATTGCATTTGGACAGTAATTATTCACCAGCTGAAGAAAATGCCACACACTGAAGCTTTCCAAGGGAATCTGGACTACATTAACTTTTTGGCAGTGGTATGAGACTATTTTTGGTGGCTTTATTTACAAGAATCCAGGAAATAAGTTTCATTTTAGTAACGACAGCTACTAGTGAAATGCAACGTATTTCACTTTGGTAAGCTATCTATCTTGTACATGAATACTAAATCGGCCAGCTCTTCAGGAGGTGGCCAGTTTACATCAAGCCTAGCGAGCAGAGTTAGCTTTCCACAGGTAGTCAATCTGTCTGTCTCCATGCAATTAAGGCATTTCTCCTTCAAAAACTGCCAGGCTCTGTTCATTTCTGTTTTCCTTGTGACTTTAAACAAGAATATCTTCTTGGGCCTGGAGGTCAGGGCACAGGAGTAGCTGTTTAGATAAAACACACTGTAACGGCCCTACAGGGTCTGTTTTCTCTTCTAGGTTTGATCTTCATCAGGCTACAGGTCTATCACATCCCTGCCTACTGTTAGAAAAGTTAGAACTGGGCTTTTCCTCACTCACCCGTTTTTTCATATTTTCTAGTCTGTTATGACAGGTTTTTTTTTATAAGGGAGCTTGCTATTCCCTTTGCTTGCGCGGATGAGAACTGTCTGCAAGGACAGAGTTTGTTTGGTCTTACAGCATTAAAATAGTTTGCTTGAGGTTATGTTTCCTTCTAGGAGAGTTTCTGCTAAGCCTTTAATTGGAATTAAAAGCAGACCAGGAGGTATCTTGCATTTCAGTGTGTTTATTTCAGGGTATGCTTAAAATTTCCAATACTTGTATGTTTAAACTACTGCCAAATGAGGATGGAAATGCTGTATGAGAAAAAAAAAAATTGATTACCTACTATAAGGGGAAACAATGCAACTAAGTGCCAGTCATGTATCTAGCCAGAATAAATAAATAAATAAGCCTAATTTTAAATTCTATGCCTATCCCAAAAACTTATCCCCAGGAAGGCATCCTGGGAAACAAGAGTCCTCTATATATATGAAAGGAAGAAAAACACAGCCATTTTTATTAAAAAACAGATCAGAAAATGTTTTGGTGAATACCTTGATGTTTTCATACAGTAATTTTTAGTATTTGCTTTTATAGTAGTCTACTTTAAAATGACATATGTTTTGCTTACCATGCTGTGGGACATAACATTGTTTTCCTTTTCCCACAAGTAAGTAACTAGGACTCACTAAGAGCCATTTTATAGCTACATCATTTTCAGAGATGTGTGGAGGACTTAACTATAGTACCTCACTCCTAGAAGAGTGGCTTCTGACTGCTTGTGGGTAGCCAGAATGCTGAACAATTTGAAAAAAAATATCTATTTTTATTTCTTCTATTTTCATAGACTTCTGCTGATTATGTTGCTTTGGTGCACCAGGAAATCCAGGTAAAGTACTGTGCAAGGTCATGGTAAAATGTATCCAGGCTAACCAGAGGCTAGATTTGCAAGCAGGTCTCAGGTGTTGTAGTAAGTAATTTCAGTGTATGAATAATGTTTGTGCACTCACTGCTCCAGAGTCAGCCTGGGCTTTTACCAAGGGACAAGCAGTCACCCAAAATGAAACCCGTGAAGGTCAGCATGCTGTATTTGTGAGTCTGTAAGGGGAAGAGCTGAGGACCATTGCTTCTAGCATAAGTAATCTGCTGAGAAGTAGTGTCTTCCATCTGAAACTCATTATATGAAGGCATCTAAACCAGCCAGTTTCTTTTGCCTCGTCTTTATCTTTCTTTCAATTTTCACCCCACTGCCAAGATGTGGCAGACAGTTGTAGGCTGCTTACATGAGAAACTTCAGTTCAAACCCTCTCACTGTCTGATTCAGATGGATAACCTGTCCTCCTATTTTCCGTGCCCTAGTTTGGCACACCTACCACGGCTGGTGAATCCCTCTGAACCACACCATTTTGTGTAGCAAACAAAATGTTCTCTTTCTAGCGGGACCTCAATGCCAGTGTTTGTCATCACAGCCCATGATTATAATCATTCAGGCCTTGATCAAGGTCTCAGCTGTGAAGCAATGGGGCTTTGTAGCAGGGCGCTGGTGGGAGGTGAGGTGTCCAGAGAGTTTGGGGTTGGTGTATCTGTGTGGAGGCAGTGAGAGGTAGATGTGGATGCAAATCAGCGGTTGTAGCCTGTGATCGGTTCACTGCCTGCTGTAGGGAGATGATATTATTTCTGTACCTCAGAGACCTTCATGTCCTGTGATGGGCACTTCAGGGAAAGTACTCATCTTGTCTTTCTTCTTGCAGAGCTCCCACAAAGTCATACATATTTTTACCTAAATAATAGTAAAATACCTCTTCGCAGCAGCTGATCTTCAAGCACCACAAGGAAACATGTCTAGCCCTATTTCAGAGGTGGTGAAACTAAAGTCTTAGGAGGTAAAGAGCTTTGTGTGAGGTGACCCAGTGTGCTCGTGGCCAAGTTAGTTGTGAAGAAAGCTTAGGTTTCTTGAGTTGCATCCCACCACTAGGCTGTGTAAAAGGTGAATTAACACGGCAGGATTTAGCCTGTCGTGAAAGACTTGATCTCACAAGCTATCCTCTGATTTCAGACAGTGAGACCAGAGCTGGTTCTGGTGATGTTCTTGTGCTGTTTCTTTCAGTCTTCAAGGTGAGCACTGCACTGAAGTGAAGCTGCTGAAGACATCTGTCTCGTACATGCACTGCGATGTTAATTCTCCTGTTTCTTAAAAAAAGAGGTATTTAGCTGCATGGGAAACATTTGTGCAGCATTTTGAGGTGTGTTGTGTATTATTTGAAGTACACAGATCACCTTTTAGCTCTCTCTGTTCTGCATGGGCAACTCAGGCCTGATTCTTTCCTCATTGCTTTCAAGGAAAGTTGAAGTTAGGAAAGGTTTATACCATTAGAAGCAGTATTACCATACAGATGGAAGGAGGAAACATCACACATCATGGAACTGGGTTGCAGTTAGAGAAAAGGATGCCAAAGTTATGGCAATGAGGATACTAATTCTTGCAGAAAAAAATGTCAGGCAAAAATCCAGGGAAGATTTGAGGAGCTGGGCTGCCTATTCCAAATCATGCTCTGAACCACAGTCAGCAACAGAACATGACCTTCCACATGGCACTGAAGAAATGCTAGAGGTCAGTGGAGCCATTGCTAGTCAGCATATGGGTGATATATGACGCCATCCACTAAGATACATATATGAAAATATAGAACAGTAAAATGAAATACACACTTAGCACTACTGACATATTTGTGACAATAATTAGCGCTGCCAAATACAGGAAAATATCATCTGTGCAGTATCAGCTCGGTGACCCAGAGGTTGGGCTCTCAGCCAAGATCCTAAACAAAAGCAATGTGTCAAGATGCACGTACTACTCATTGGAGCCAAAAGCTGCAGCTTCTTTTCAGGACTACACACCTGCACAAGCTGTGTGGCATGAGTACAGGTATCTGTCATATCAGTGCAATGTGACTAGTAAAACTGTGTCCTCTCAAATGTCTAAACACACTGGAAGAGCTCACCCTTAAAAATGTGAATGCCCTCAAGTCTGCAACGGTTATTTGTTCTCTGTGACTGGATACATGAAGGACACAATTCACCAACATCTAGGTAGATAAAACGATGTTCTGAATTTATTTCCATCAAGAGCCCATTCCAATATAATGATTTCCAGAGCAGTCAATGTTTACAGTACTCTGTGCAAGGATGTATTGCTTGATGCTTACATGCACTTTTTGACTGTCATCGTATTTTCTGTTCTCCCTATGAAGTGGGCCAAATTTGTAAAGTAGGTCATGCTCTTCCATACTCAGCCCTCAGACATGACTGGAAAGCACTTCCAGAAGCGGTCACTCAACACCTAACCACTCTTGCAGTGGAGCTGGTGGCCACATTCCAAAAAACTCCTGACACAACTTTTCAGGCTGTTTGAAGGTCTGGGAGGAAACGCTAATGTGCATTTGAGAGCTAACCTAATGTGAAAATAGGCTTAGTTGTGGTTTCTAAGCTCTTGCAAACATTTTTACTTATATCACTATATCTTAATGGGCATTTTCTGAACTTCCTCACTGATACCTAGGATTTAATACCATTGTATGTCTATATTTAGTAATTCAGGATTTTATTAAGAAAGGAATTTTAATCAACAGTGCTAAAAAAAAGAAAAGAAAGCAGATCATCTGAAATAATTCACAGACATAGGAGTACTATAAGTAGGGTAGCAATCCCAAGTGTTGCTGATAAAGTGAAAACATTCTGACTTCCTATTTCAGTTTGATAGTCGCCTAAATCTGCAATGTGAGTATTGTTTCCTATCTGTGTGACACCATCTCTTTACTGACAATTATTCTTAGTGGTTCTTGGGTTTCAAAGGTTACTTTTTCCTACATTTGGAAGCAGAAGGTGAATTTAGAGCTGCATAATCTCTCTTGAGTACTAATCCATTCTCAGAAAAAGTAATGCATTTTTAGCTCTCTCTAAGTGCTTACAAATGATTTTTGAAGTCTGAAATGCAGATCCATGATGTGAAAGACTGGTCTGCCAGTGAGTCCGTATTCTTACAATACCTTGGTTTGAAAACATAACAGCAAAAATGAGTAACATTAATATTGGAAATAAAGTGTTCAATTTAAAGCTTTTTCAGATTAACTGGAATAAAATTAGACAAGGGTCAATTTAGAGCATCAAAGGTCTAAAGTATATTTTGAGTCTCTGAATTTATTTTTAGAACTCTTCTGAGTAATAAATATCGAAGTAAGAAGCATATTTCAAAACTATGTGTTTAGATCTGGGTCATATGTTTAAAACAATATTATTTCTGTGTTTTAAATAATATATGGGAAACCTGATAATTTTTTATTTCTTTTTAATATTGTCCCCATAATATATACAAGTTCTTTTGATTTTAGATGGGAAGAACAAGCCGTTGATAACACAGCCCACACCAATGGATTTCAGATCATTTTTTACCGGCGTTTTGGAAGGAATTCACAGCCCCCTCTGAGGCATGTGCCTGAGCTTGGGGCTGCAGGCAGGGATCTGATGGCAGACGTGCACTGAGTCAGGAGGCAGCTCCCAGCTCCCTGCCTTCCCTTGCAAAGGGCCCAGGATGCTGCCACCACTCCCACGAGGGGCAAGCAGTCAGGGTTGCTATGGCTGGTCATGCCATCCATGCAGCACTGATCCTTGTCCCACCAAACCTCTGCTTCCACATTTTGCTGATAATTTGCACAGTCTGCATCTCCTGGGCCAACCAAGCAGTGGTGAGGACTCACTGTTCAGCTACAGCAGTTTTTGCTGCAAGTCAGAAGGTACTTGGAAGGTGTTTGGAAGTGGTCAAATGGCAGTGGTGTCTGTCTGGTGGGCTGTTTCTCTTTCACTAGACCTTGTCAGAGGCTGACGAGAAACTGTTCAAGCAAAGGGTTTTTGTCTTTTTTTCACTTCAACTCCAGGGAAGGTTGGATAATGCCATGTAATGTGAAGGTTTCTCTATTGTCATCTGTGAATGTCAAGTATAATTAGAAGTTTGCAGGAGCAGTACAAAAGCTAATCCATTTGGAGTCCTCTTGAGTACTTGACCTCCTTTTATCTGGGGGCAGTGAGCTTCACAGATTAATGAAGTGTTTCTAGACTGTTACTCTTCAGCATCACTGGGTGACAGCTTCCCTCAAGAAAGATAACCAGGACCACCTTGTTCATAGTGTGAAGGCCCTCCTTGGGTCTGCATGGTCCACCTGGAAGGCAGAACCACAGGGCTTGTAGGCCAGGATCACTGGGGAGTTGTGCAGTCAGCCTGACCTGGGTAAGAGGCTACTATTGTTTGAGAATTTTTGTTCAGTAGCATTTTGTGCCAGCTTTGCATGGGAGCAAATGAGATGAGCAGTCCAGAACGAAACAAAAATCTGTAACATTCAAGGCATTCGAGGCCACATTTCATTCACATCTGTATGAATTCTGACTTGGCTACAGGAGGAAAGCCCATGTCATACTCTGACAGCCTCGAGTTCTTCCAGTTACACCTCATAAAATGCAAGACCTGCAGAAGCACATCACTAACCCCACTGAAAAGCAACCAACCCCCAAAAGTCATCAATCTCTGAGCCCAGTCACCCCTTGTACATCTGAAGCCTCCCCAAAAGCCCAGACTAATAAATGGGCTGACTATACTATGCATGAAGGTCAAGAATTTTGAGCTATTTCTGGCCACAGGGGAGGAGTGAATTCCAAAATCCAGGAACCCTCGCATTGTGCAGCCTCCCAAAAGTCCTCCTTCAGCTGAAGATGTGCCAGCCCCATATGCCCCCTCAGCTGGTTATCAGCAACTCTGGGACCTACGTCTTCACAGACTGGCAGCTAGAGTTTACCTCAGGGTTGCTTTACTTTTGCAGCAGGAGCTGAGTTGTGCTCAGCCCTGCACAGCCAGCCTGTGCTTTGGGCTATGCTTGGGCCAGCCAAGCAATAGTCCTAATCTGTCCCTTCTGTATTTTGTGTAGCTCAGCATTTTCTGCTTGCTGTTCAAGCACCTTTAGGGTGAGGGAGGTTGGCTAAAGGAAGAGATTAATGAGTTTGGACAAATCCAGACATCTGATATTTTCCACCTGGGAGTCATTAACAAATAAACATCATATTCCAGTAATATCAAATAGCAAATCAGTTGAACCAAACAGTAAAAGATTCAGTGGGGATTTTTAAAATTCATGTTATTTGTATTTTTCTGAATTATAGCAGTCTGAATTTGTCTTTAAGTGCTGAGTAAATGGTAAAAGTGCTACGCTTACAGAGGATCTGTTCAAGGATCTGCTATTTTATTCTGTACATCTTAGGTCTACACAAAAGCAATCCTAAAGGCTTGTCCAGTTTGTTCACAACAGCCTAAGCTTACCCTCAGAAATCCTGGGAAGCTGCTTTAACCAAAGAGTTGAGCATAATGGGCTAAAGCATGGAATGGCTCCTTCTGAGATACATTCAAGCACTTGGCAGCTTGAGGTGTCCATAGCAGGTGCTGGATTTGCTATAAGTGGACAATTTATAAACAGACCTGACAACTGGGAAAACAGAGCAGCAGGAGTGTGGCATTCCTGGTAGTGCCTTGCCCATCGGCTGCTCCCCAGCACACGGTTTGGGAGGGCGACCCTGCTCTAAGGGGGCGAGCTGGCTTATGAGCAAAGTGGTGGTACCTTGGGGCATCCAGCAGCATGGCTAGGTATTTTCCATAGGCCAGTGTAAATCAGTTCTTTACTATTGCCCTTTGTTAATCAACTGTATGTGTTGGTTAATTCTTGCATTAACTGGTCTTCACTCTGCATTTTGTAAAGAGACAAACACCAAAACAGTTTTACTCAGGCTTGCTTCTAAATGTTATTTAGGATTTTGCTATCTTCTGCATAAGCAACTTGGTGCACTGTGTGTTTACACCTTGTTTTTGGAGCTAATTATTGTCTTCACTGAACATTCCCCAGATTAGGCTGAAGGCTTGAGTGATTTAAAAATACAGAGCATCCTCCAAAGAGGGAGGGCTTGTAGGGCTTATTATAGCAGATCTAGCTGTAAGGGAGACAACGAAGCTGCATAGCAGCCGTCTGGGAGGCCAGCCCCAGCCCCTCATTCCTTTAAATTTCACACTGCATGGATTAGATGGTCTGTGCTTTCATTGCGCTTTTGGACGCCAAGCAGGTCTAGCAGGAACAGAAGTGTCTTGCCTCTCCTTCCAGGGGTTTTGATTTGTTTTCTTCAATCCAAAACAAGTCAAGGAACAGAAGAGAAAAGGAAAAATACTCCTAACTTTCTTTTCCCCCCTCTCTCCAGAGAAGGAGCTCTGGGGTTTCAGCCCCTTGCCCCTTGCCTCAAAGCACAGATAGTGTTGCACATGCTCCCACTGCTCATGGTGTGGTTGCAAACTCACAGTTTTATTACATCGGTCAGGGATACGTCTGCTTTTGCTTTGCAAGCAGCTCTTCACTATTCTGCTCTTTACTTCCATATGCTTGAAGAAGTCAGATGCCTTTTTTTTTTTTCTTGTTTTTTTCAGTGCTGCCCTGTAATGTTGCAACAGAGGGGCTGCAACGTATACCTTTTTTAACTCTGAAGTGTTAATATTAACTCTCCTTTTGTTACTTTTTCTTCCTTAGCCAGAAATGGGAGGCAAAACCTACCTCTGATCCAAACTGACACCAGTGTAGTACCTTGCTTGCTCGTCCAGTCACCTTTTTAGGGCATTGGAGATAGGCCCAAATGCTCCTTCTGACTGATGCTGGGGATTTGTTCAGGAGACACTTTCTTCTGCTGCTGTTGATTAACGTTGTGTAAGTAATTAAATATTCATGGGCTAGAAAGATGAGTTTTGCCCTGGGCAGTAAATCATTCACATCAGGAGGCTTTCCCCTCTCCAGGTGAAGCGAAACTCCAAACACCAGCCTACCTGCCATTCTGCCGCAGGGCTTGTATGCACGCTCTGTCTGCCATTCTCCTTCTCCAGAAACTCATTCCAGGAGCCAAGGAGCATCGATCAATGCAGCTGATGTTGCATCAGGTCTGACGATACTTTTGATTTCAGCAAAGGCATGTTTTCAGCAAATAACTGTTTCAATATAAGATTGCTAATCAGTTTTAGATGTGCTAGCCAGGACACTGATGAGCTCTGACAGTAGCTGTTTCAAACAAGTGATGGCAGGTTTTAATGACAGAAATTTGGATGGCTAGTACTTGTAGTGTTACTCTGCTATTTATAGCCCTAAATTAGTAAGGCCTTTAAACATAGCAATAGCCCTCCGATTGAGTGGTATCATTTACTTGCTCTCATTTCTGAAGAGCTCCAAGTACTTTGGTAGATCAAGGCTGTGGAGAGGAGACCATGCGCATTTCATCTGCAGCCTCACAGATGTGAACCCTATGAGATACAGAAATATTTGGCCTCTTAATTACTCACGGATGTTACACTGTAGGGTATAAGAAATTATAGCCTGAACACACCTGCTGAAGTGCAGAGGTGATCTTAAGCATATACTTAGTTTTAAACATTTGGATAATATCTGCTAACAGCCATTGCTGTTTCTGTATTTTTGCGACTTTTTTTCAGATGGGTGCTTGAGGTACCAGGGAATAATTTTAAAAGTGCTTAAATTCAGTCTCATTCTGTAAGTCCTTCATCATGTGCTAAACTTTAAATATAAGCCTAATAGCTTTAGCAGGCAGGATATTTCCCAGAATTGATCAAATTCCACTAAAGAAGGAAAATGACAATGTCAAATTTTTCATTCGTCCCATGTCGTAGAGATCAGTGAACTCTTGTTGACTTTTTGGTGGTCTCATGCTGTCAGTTTTTCAGTGTCCTTGGAATTTTAAGAATGCCTCAAAACATGTTGTATCCAACCAAGGGAATTCTGCATCTCATATTAGCAGACAAGGAAAAATTGTTTATAAAATTACATTACATTACAATGTTTGTTTAGGAAAAAAGTGACCAAAACTTGATTTTGCCACTTTATAAGTAAACAAATACATATGTATTTGGTAGGTATTGTGTATTCAAATAAGTATATATATATACATGGAGGACAGAATCACAGAATCACAGAATGGTCAGGGTTGGAAGGGACCTCTCTGGGTCATCTAGTCCAACCCTCCTGCCAAAGCAGGGTCACCTACAGCAGGCTGCACAGGACCTTGTCCAGGCGGGTCTTGAATATCTCCAGAG
>Ga0181612_134601_pt1 | contig 15529 bp, 8 predicted proteins | sample HoacroProtozoa21_FD_119630 | JGI IMG/M metagenome (GOLD analysis project Ga0181612, IMG submission 119630) | Hoatzin crop microbial communities from Cojedes, Venezuel. Combined Assembly of Gp0051906, Gp0051904, Gp0051908 | reverse complement strand
TCTGCGGCCTGCTGTGGGTGACCCTGCTTCGGCAGGAGGGTTGGGCTAGATGACCCACAGAGGTCCCTTCCAACCCCTACCATTCTGTGATTCTGTGACTGAGATTTCTCTAGTTACTTGTCTTCATTTTTTGCTGCGTCACAGACCTTTAAGTCACCTGAAAATTTCACCAGTAAGAATTCTACATCAATGTTTGGATCATTGATAAAAATATAAGTAGCCCTGGCCCCTAGGAGACCACAGCAAAAATGGCATTTCTCATTGATCTCTCCCCATTAACAACTTCATTTTGATACCTGTCAGCAAGCCAGTTTCAAATCCATCTGCTGTTTAGCCTGTTAACGCTACATAATGCAGTGTTTTTAAATTGAAATGTTATGTGGTACTAAATTAAATGCCTCAGAGAAATCAAAGTGTCTAATATTGACACAGCTGTCTATCAGCCAGACCTCTAACTGTACTGAAAACAAAACAAAAGCAGAATTGTCTGAGAAAAGGTTCCATACAGACAAGCCCAATTATATTTTTAGTTTCTAATTCTTACTTAGAGTCACAGAGCAGCCATTTCATTATTGTACCTTGGGTTCGCATCTGGCTAATGGTGTACAGTTCCACTGACTCATTCTTTTTAACCAGTAAAACTTGCCTGGCCATTACATCTTACATCAGCTTTCCAAGAAGCACAAATACCAGGGCAAGACTGGGTTCCTTAATTCATTACCATCCCACATGATATATTCCTAATGTTCATAACATGCTTTACCAAGCATGCTGTCCTTCTCCTGGGTCTTATGCGACATGATCATAGCTATGTAAAAAGTCATGTTTAATGGGGAAGGGGAAGTTGCCCATAGGACTAAACAAAAGCAGTCATTTTCTATAACTTCTAAAGCCAATTCATATCAACTGGGTAGAGCTGATTCTTCTACCCAAGAACTAGTATCACAGTAATGCACTGATTTGTCCTCATGACTTGTCATCTGGGCTGCAGTAACAGCTCAAGTACGGAAAGCTCTTCCCTGTAATCTCTGAAAAGATCCTTTCACACTCCTGACTTGCACACTTTGGATCTGCTGCCAAAACCAGTGCCAGGCTTGAAGTGGGGTCTCTGAGGAGTGTTGGGGTTGTTTTTTTATTTCCATTTTGTTCCAAGTGAACTAAGGTATTCATTCCAACTTTTCTAAAAGATTATCATCAAAATTTTAAAGTCCTATATGAATTAAAATTACTATTCTCCTGACAGTTCCTAGAACCACTTCCACCCTCTTTCTCATTTAGTTCCCTGAGAGAGTTTTAAAAACATTAAAGCTCTGCTTCCAGCTTGTAACTTATTTTGAAATTCAAATGTTGTGATTTTTGAAGTAGAATTGTTTCACGGCTGTCAGGAAATACAGGGAGGCAGAGTTATTTTTCCCAAGTTGCACAAAGGCTTAGTATTTTAAAAAGAATAAATATTTATTTATAGGTCAGATCATGAACTATTTATTCTCTCTCATATAGTTAGACATATAAATAGTAGTGTGTAATAGAAAGGAAGTTTAACCTAAAGAACTACATTAAAAAGCAGTAAGTGCTTCAAAATCCAATGAACAATGTTCACATAATACAGCTGCACAGATACAAGTGCAATATTCATGATTAAAGCTGCTATTACAGTAAAAACATGATGCTTTCTTTGGATCCTTTATTCATTTCAGATGCAGAAAAAGAGAAATTCAGGAAGAAGACAACAGAATTTAGACAATTCTTTAAAAGGAAGAGTTAGATTTCAGTTTTCACTTTGCCTGAGGTAGACTTCAGGGAAATTAGAGACATAAATATGCATGTATTTGTGCAAATAGACATAAACCCCGTGCGTCATTTTACACTGCAGCTTTCATTTTAAAATGTGGAGAAGCAAGACAAACATGTCTTTCTCATTCCCTTTTTCTGCAAAAACACATACGGGATTTGCTTTGACTCTCAAGGAACTGCAACATCCTAATTTAAATGTGCCATTGGAAGCCATCAAAAAACTAATTTTGTCAGCCATCTTGGTAGCTTTACACCCTGTCTTTTAGTGGCAAGAATTTCAGCTCTCCACTGACTGTCTGTGACAGCTCTCAGCACTGCAGCTCCACACACCTGTTTCCCAGTCCATCACGGCAAGAAACAGGATCTGAGGTGAGATCTCTCTCTCGTTGTAAAAAAGGATACTGTGTAGTTTGCAATGAAACTGCTGTTTGCAATGAAACTGCTGTATATAGCACTGGAACCACATTGAGCAGGACAGAACAGCGCACAGTCAGGGGGACCCTTCCATTGTACGAATAAACTGTAGTCAGTTAGCCAAAGGAAATTTCCAACAGAGCAAGAGTCAGGCTGCACATGTCCATGTATCATGACACTGCTCCAGTATTTTTTGCAATTTCTTTTCCCCCATTAGGAAGTTATGCACCAGACTAGGTTCTGAAGTCATCCCTGGCCACCTCACTCCTCCTTTACTGCACATGTAATGGGAACATAAACACTGAGGATATCTGTTTAGGACACCTAGCTATGCTAAGCGGTAAGTTTGAGAACAGTGGAAGACTTTGGTCCAAACTTCTCCTGCTTAAGTGAGTCAAATAGTGAGGCAACTCAGGTAAGCTTTAGAAAAACTGTATTACAATACTTTTTTGTAGGTGAAACACATTTATACTTATAAGTTTCAGGTTTTGAGAATTTTATTCTGTGCCCAATGTATATGGGTTCAAAACACTGTATACTGCTGAATAGGAGTTTTGGGTTTTTTTCTTGCAAAATACTGTAGTATTTCAGCTGTTCTATTTTATCCACAAAAAGAAGTGATGACCTTTAAAATTTTCCTTTCTTCCATTGATAAAGATCCAGCACAGAAATGCATATGCCTCTAAATCACCTCTGAACACAGGATACTGAAATCTACACAGCCAGCATCCCAGTTTTGAGTCAAAGATGAGAATTCTGTCTGTTCTGAATGCCTATGCATTCTCTCAATTCTTCCTCTTTGCATGTGTTTTGACCCCAAATTCAATCTTTGAACTAAGTAACCTCTCCTCCTGAAAGTTTAATTGAGCTGTAACTGGAACCTGTTGGGAGAATGATGGGTTCTGATTGCAGCTTTACCTAAAAGGTCTGCTGAGCCCCTCCCACAGCAACCACACCAAGCAACTTTTAGTATCAATGTTATAAAATTAAACATGATAGACATAATAAACTATTTTTCTGCACTTTCCAAACACAGTTATTTTCTGCCATGCGTATAACATCATCCTGAAGCTCAAACCATACATGGATTTGACAGACATTCCCCATGCCCCGCTTTCACAACTGTGCAAGATCAAATAGTGAAATGTACAGGAACCACAGAGTAAGTAAAGATATTTTTCTTTTGACACTTCAATTAAGTCTCCCCTATTTCTTCTGTTTACTCAATTTAGAAAAGCAATATTTATTAATGATTAAAAATTTATCTTTCTTCTTACCTCTAGATTGAGGAGTCATTTCTGAAAACCTTAAAAATTTATATATCTGAAATTGAAATATTAGCGCTTGAATGTTTGAAAGCCAGTCTAATATCCACTAGACTTGGAGTGAACGCTATCAGACTTTCAAAATAATCAGATCATTTTTGCTATAAGAGAAGGAAATAATGTTTCTAGAAAGTTTGATGACTTATCTGATGTGCGCACAAAGCTTGAGAAAAGCCAGTTAGGCAGTTTCTGAAAGCTATTGCTGTGTCCAACACTTCAGAAAGATTCTGAAGCCAGAATTTCAATGTGTTAGTTATACATAACTTTCATGAACATTTTCACTAAGGGTAAAATCCAATTTCACTGGCAGGAACACAAAGGTAAGAAAAAAACTACTCTTTCAACCTGCTTTTAGCCCTGAAAATGTTAGGGTTTTGGCAGAGTTACAGTTACATTTTGAGGCTAAAGCTACTCAGGGTTTCCTGAAGGTAGCATTTAATAGAGCACTCCTCTGTGGTCTCTGTTATCTTGTGAAACAAACAGAAACTAGAAAGATGGTTCCACTAGGCACAGAAAGAGCCACCAGAAATGAAGTAGTACATTTTGACTGTGAATTTAGGCTATACAAGTCAGTTCATCCCTCGTACCATGACACTTTTTTGGAGTTATGCTATGAATACATTTAATTTTTCAGTACAAGTACAGCAGAGACTTAATTTTCTTTTTATTTTACAAACAAATCATATTATCTACTTTCTCTGTGTACAATGGATTTCAATTCCATCTTAAAAATTGTTCTTCTTTCGTAAGAGACAGGATAGGATTTCAAATGTCACAGTTGTACATACTCGAGTTTGTTTCCTTACGTGGTTGTAAAGCTCTGGCTTCTGAATATCTCACCACACATCAGTGCATGTGTTTTAACAAGACTTTCCAAACAATGAAGTCCAGTTTCCTGCTGCAGCCATGTAGTTCAAAAAGCACAAGATCCACCAGCTCTGCACTCAGTTTCATTTATAAACTCAATATCCCTCCTAGATTCCACAACTGGATCCACATACTAACTATATCTGAGTCAGTAGAGAGGCATATGGAGAAAGTTTTGGCTGTAAATCCAGAGACAGATGGAATAGAATTAGAGTATCATTGTTTTCTACTATCTACTGATGGCTTGGGACTCAGCTCTCAGTCTGCCTTGTTCATCTGTATGGCTGCACAAAGTTTCCCACACTCTCCAAAGCAGGACAGGGTGAGCGAACCCACAAGGAACACAGAGCATTCTGATTTCATACATTTGCTCTTCCAGTCAGAGAGTACTAAGAAGTAGTATGCTAATTTAGTAGGTCATAAGAATAAATCTTGTACCAACTCATTCCCCACTATACCTTCATTTACTTGTAATTTCAGCAAAGTTACATCCTATTTAGGACCTCTCATACCTGAATGAATTCTACGAAAGCCAGTAACCAATCCAAATGAAATTCACATCAGCTTCACAGTAGAATTTGAGCATTCCCTCAAAACATGTTAAATTACTGGAGAATTCTCCATTTCCAGAGCCCAACATTGTTCCAAGATACTGTTCTTGGAAATCAGTTGGAACAGGAAAATTTTAGTCTTCACATTTTTCTGTAAAGGTAGAATGATCCCACTTCCCCCTCCTCCCCTGGCTTTATTTAAATACACACATGATATTTTTTTTTCCCGATTTAGCTGATTAAGAGCTTTTTACTTTTCTCTAAGTCTCATCTGGAAAAGTGAGGCAAGTTCAACCACACTTTAGGAAGCTTTTAAAAGATTTCAACCTTACATCAAAAGAACTGGTTTCACATTGTTGGACTAAGCCTAAAGTAATCTAATCATTCAGAAGATTTGACACAGGAATTTTATTAAACTCCTCAGGCTTTCTTTGGTAACTTAGTTAACTATCATACACTTAGATAGCATTCTTTCTCTTCCAAAAGCTCTAGAATTCAGATTTTCAGATACTGGAATTTCCTTTCTTCAAATTCAAATTTCTTCAATATAGTATTTCAGTCATTGAAAAGCAAATATTACACATCTTGTGCATCTCCGTTTCATCTTTACTACCATTCAAAAAAATATTTCCTATTTGTACTTAGTTGATACTAAATGCTCAGTAAGGAATTTGCTGCGAGACCTCTTCTACTGCCTATAGAGTCATAGAATCTGCTCTTATTCACATATTTATGTGTATATATAACTTTTAAAACTTTTTCTCTAAAGAATCTTTAACTAACTCTGTATTCTAAACATATACCATGTCAAAAACAATAGGTAAGAGCAGCAGCACAGCTTTCCTCCAAATGTCAGAACCACTACAAGGAGATCAAGCATTCATGCATGATGGTCAGAAAGCTTATTTTTAAATTCCATAAAAAAGACAAAAAATATATTTGATATGACTGTTTTGCCTCTTTCTATGAAGAGAGTTGATTTCTTCTGAAGTCATTGCACATCAGTCCTACTGATCATCTATTAAAGTATGTCCTGCAGTATTTTAATATTTCTACATAGAGTCACACAAAGTTGCCTTTATTTGAACAGCAGACATTTATTTGGATCAGGGAGACCATGCACCTCAAAGTCAGAGCTGGCCATGGAGCCAAAAGGTAAAACTGGTGCCATTAGATCCAACTAAAAATACATCGATCAGTTGCTGGACGATGAGCAAGACATTACCATACTAATTGAAATAAGCATTTATAGAACTGAATATCTAAATGATAGAGAATGCAAAATGTTCCTGGGTAAAACTATTACTTATTTCTTCCCTGTAATATTCTGTTATCTCTCCTTTTACATCACATGCAATTCACTCCTGTTAAAACAACCGCCCTCAATTTATTTTTCTTTCAACTGTGTCTAATTTATTTATTGCTAGAGTGATGCAGTAGCATCGCTCCTTCTCAAGTCACCAACACAAGACAAGGTTAACTCAAGACCTAGGCATACATACCTTTTTGCTCACATTCTAGCTTTTGTGGAAAGAAATCTGGCTATGCAGGCTGAATAAAAAGCTGCTGGTCACTCCAGCATAATAGCTAGATGACCAAGAAAAGACAGTGAGACAAATCTGTCACACATTTGATACAAATGTATACACACATCACTTCTGCACTAAGAAATAGCAAGAATAAAGCACAGCACTTTACAATTTTTACAGAAGTATTTTACAGAGAAGAAATCACTGATACAGCATTTGTTAACTGCAATGAGATGTTAATAGGTATAACACATCAGTACAGAGGCATACGTATTGGAATATTACAAGTTCTGGGCACAACCACAGTATAACTGTCAAAATTATATGCCACAGTTAAATTGCCCTTTGATGTTTGAGCACTTACAGGAACCTTGCTGATTCCTTCTTACTCTGGTTAATCCCAATTTCATAACTTGGCTTGTGCTGATCCCCTTAGCTAGCTGTCTACTGACTTTGTTTGCTATTTTCTTTAAACATAATAGGCACAAAACCAAAGACTTCCTCAAGTTCCGCCCAACCCCAACACAAAACTTCAATTGCCTGAAACAAACATTTTAAAATTATTTTATTACACAGCAAAAGCATTATCCTCCTGAATAATGCTTTTAACTCTTTCACTAACCACACTTTTTACCTGTGAAGATCTATTGGCTTTTCCTTCACTATATTTGTTTTCCTTCATACTGATAATTTGGGTTAAGCTTTGTAAATCAGCAGGCTCTGGAAAACTATAAATACTGAAGAGTCTGAGACATTCCTGTGTCTCCTGTGATCACTCATATTTCTAGTGCTTGACATTCTTTTGGTCCTGGATGCTACTTTTTGCCTTGTGGCACAGTAGCATTTATCAGTGTTTCTTGGCTGAGTATTTTTTCTCCTTGCAAAGAGGGTGAAGTAAGCCACTGTGGACCTGACAGTAATTTATCTGATAAGGAGCTGGGTGGTACCACATCTTACATGCCTCTGGAGCCTCCTGTTGTACTTGCTATGGATGCATGGTTCAACTCTGCCCTTTGCTTTCATTATATAACACTGTATGTTTTAAATGCATATCTTGAAAGACATACTGAAATTCAGGCATATGTTGTGCAATCACAAGCTTTCCTACATAGGGCATGACCTTATGCACACCGGAAAAAATAGGCATTTTCATATTTACTTCAGTCAGGTTTGTATTCAAAAGGATATGTTTGAGCATCTCCTATATTTTTAATCAGTGTTTCCCAGCAGACAATAATCTTCTGCTGTAGAGTTTTCACTGAGAAACTAGAAGGAAAAGTACGATTCCTTTAAGAAGAGTCTGGCGATACAAACTTTTCAGGATTGTCTATATTTTTGTCCATAATATTGTGTAATACTTCCATTATTTCTCTAAAAGCTTCTGATCTGCAAGTCCTATAGACACCAAATGAAACAGTTTTGAGATTTTTCCACCTATATTGAAGACAGACAATGTAGAAATGAACATCTCCAAATACCTTAATGAAAACTACTTCCTCCTGCTAGTTTTGTGCAGGTGGGTAAGAGAAGGAAGAGGCTGGAGTTTTTTGGTTTCTTTTTTTGGTTTTTCTTTCCCCTAACTAAATTTGAGACTTTACTCCAGGGACACGTCAGTTTCCTTTTTTTTTTTCCTGACATTTTCAGACAATGGAGGGCCCAAGCTGTTCTATAGGTCAGAAGGCAACACACTATGTAGGAGTTGCACAGTTAAAAGGGTAACAGTTTTGATCAGCCCTCTACTAGGATAGGCAAGCTCAGTCAGGGAGACACAGTATTAGCGCAGAGATAGCGGTGCATCTACTCCTCTACAACAGTACTTATGATTAAGGGTCAAACAGATAATAGCCAACTCCTGCATCATGCCCTGAAGCCTTTTCCTTCCACCCCAGCTCTGATGGGTTAATTGGGACTTAACTGGATATTCACATGGAGAAACTCCAGCACTTTTCATACAGCAGATAAAGATAGGTTGCAGTTTCCTCCCTGAATCAATACACAAGTTCTTCTCAGGTGACAATTACTATAAAATGGAAGAAATGTTAAATCCGTGAATAATCAACAACAGTATGAGTATGGCCTTATATTAGCCATTTGCTGCTCCTTCACAGTAACTAGCTTTATGCCATATATTTGCCTACTAAATTTCCCATCCACCTGAAAGTACTTTGTCGAAGTCTAGCAGAACTCAGATATAGAGTATCTGAAGCACATTTGTTATGCTTTTACAAGTAGATCACGTGTTCCACCTGCCTGATCTTTTACCTATCAAATTTCCTAATTTGCATCAGACCTGTGCAACGTTTGTCAGAAATGCAGATGCATCCATAAATTCTTTTTACTGACTGGCCCAAACTCTAACTTAATGGACTTTAATTAAGAGTGAACCAATACATTTATTGATAAGGCTAAAGCATTCTTTGTAGAATACGTAGAAATACCACGTATAAAGTAGTAAATTACCTTCAAAAATTCCATGAGGAAATGAGTACAGAATATGTGTATCTGTATATATTTTTTAAACATGAAAAGCCTTTTATTGCTTTACATCAAGGAAAAGAAAAGCCCTCTTAGGAAGAAGGGGTTTATTTGCTACAGACAAGAGAAAACAGGAAGGCTTTTTTATATGACTAATGGCTTCCATTTCATTTTGAAACACTCATATTTTTATACAGCAAGTGCAAGTAATCCTTTCCAAGAAAGTGTACCCAAATAACAAAACCCATATGGGTTAGTAAAACAATACGTCTATATACAGGCATTTTTTAAAGACTGAAAGGTACAGAAATTCTGAATCCTAAGTCACTAACTGCCACCACCTCCTCACTATCTGAGTCTCTGCAGCTACACGACTCTATAGCAATGCTAATTCTAACCCTTTTCCTTAAGCACCTCAGTAAAGGATTTTCCCAAAGGCAAGGTGCTCCAGAACTTGACCATCTGTACCAAAGAACGGCAAATTTCACAACTGCTCATTAATTGCTGGTTTTCTGAGTGTAGGATTATTTAATACCAAATTGAAAATCTCTTGTAAAGTTATACTGGACTGAGCTTGCGCTGTTATTGTCACATAAGAGAGCAAGTAATAACATTCTGAAAATTACTATATCCTTTGTCCTACCACTAGTGCCACTTATTTCCCCATCTAGAGCCTCTAAACAAATGTACGTGAACTCAGTTTGAAGCTGCCTTTGGACTTCTGCATAGCAAGATGCTTCACATGAACCTGCACTATGAGGAGCTCTGCAGACTGGCTGTAACCATGCCAGGTCCAAGATATTAAACACACTTGTTTTTACTGAAGGTTATTTTTCCCTTCTATGAATAAATATTATATAATAAGATAGGTTACAAAGAGCTGTGAAAAATAAGCCACATACGGTAGTTGGAGATGCAGCGTTTAAAGTGCTATGTAGATTGGATATTCTCTAGTGATAGCTGAAGTTTCTTTTCCCCGCTGAAATCCTTGAAATAGATTCTAAGTTCTTTAAACTGGTAATGATTTTCAAATGCTCAACAAATTGCTTTTTTGATTAATGACTAATTTGAATACTCAGGGGTAAACTCCCTAAGCACTTCTCATTAAAAAAAAAAGTTATATTCTCCATACAGTTCTTCTGTAATGATGCATTTTAGAAATTTATCCCCTAACATATGGGGATATTCAGAACTTGGCTCAGAACTGACGTAGAAGCCCTAATGACTTTGTTACCAATAACATTTCCTAGGAAAAGTAGAGGAATCTTTTGCTTGTTTCAGGAAAAAAAATAACACAGTACACACATTAACATTTGCTTAATGATGAAAGTAACAAAGAGTATCGATCAATCAGAACTTCCAGCATCAAACATGTTTGCCCTGAATGCTCATCCTAGATGTGCCCTGCTGGGCACCTGGACTGCTCTTTGGCCCCACACACTGTTTTAATTAATGTATTTTTCAGTTTCAAATCATTGCCTTAGCTCTGAGTTTCCAAGAGTGCTCCTGTGATGCAGAACCTCCTCCCACCATCCTCACAGAGCTGAGAGGCTATTACCAAATTACCTTTGCTCCCAGCTTTACAGATTTTATCACTAGCAGAAAAACCCACACCTTTCACAGAGTTCAAATATCATCTAACCACTTCACAGTTCAATGGAGGTGTTCCTAATAATACTCCAAAAAGCACCGTCAAACCACAAAACACCCAGTATCACATCTTGTGTCCCTAAACTTTTAATTGGAAATTTGACTGAAATCTTCTGACCATTTATTCTGGCTTATTTGGAAACGAAGCTCTTTAAGAGAAAATTGCCATCCTACTCAGGGTTAGGTTATAGAGAAAATAAAGGCTTTTCAAACTCTAAATCAGACATGCACTTTACAAGTATAAAACAAAGGCTTTCTACAGGTGTTACAAGTAATTTGGAAAACTACCAGTGCCAAAAAAAATGCCATTCAAGCCACCTCTGACTTCCTCTAGGAATCTCTGAAACTCCTGCTGACCTTCGCCCAGCTGATTAGCTGCAGTGGTCAAATGACTATAGACAGATAATTGAATTCTCTCTCCATGAAGTTTCTGGTCCTTACTTAATGTGACAGCCTGGTCTACCCCTTCCATCAATCACAGCAGCCAATTGAAATCTCTGTAGGTCGTCTCTTGCTTAACAATCTGCTTACAGCAACACACATTCTGGGCTTGGCTGGCTCTCTGTACAAGGATGACCATCTTGGAAAAGTTTAAAATTTAAACTTCTACAGCTGAGCCATATTGCAAATCAGTAGGCTACGATACTGATTAAAGCTGGTTATAACTGAAAAGACAGATCTGTGGATTTCTTAAAACATATATCCACTAAAAAACTGAGCAGAAAAAGCTCTTCATCAAAAAGCCCACAAAACAAAGACACAAAAACAAGGAAAAGGAGAAGAACAATTCTGGTACAGGAGACAGTGGCAGCAAATGAATGCGGTTATTTCTTAGTAATTTGAAGTATCAGCAAGTTACAAACATCGGAAACAAGCAGAGAACACAAGGCATATTCTGGTTCTCAACCTGCATTTTCACACCTGCTGCTCCTCACTGCTGTTCCTAGACTTTGACCAGAGACACATTCTAAATCATGATTAAAAAAAAGGGCAATACTGCCATGAGATCTGAAGTTCTTGAATGTATCAAACATCAAAGACCTTGTAACAACTAACGGTGGCTGCACTTGAAGACAAACATAGATTTTTTCCATTGTAATCTAAACTAAGAGGCCCCATTTTTTCACTTATTTCTGCTAAACATCTAAATTATTTAGGAAAATAACTTACTACCAAAAATAAGTTACCCAGAAGAGCTGCAACATTTACTAAAGTATGCTTCAAAATAAAATGTTACTTTACTACTGGTGTGGCCTATTTTAACCTTTCTATGTGTTTTCCATTCTAGTGTAACAGTATGGTATTCATTATTTTCCCTTCCACTGAGTTTCCTATATGCCTAGTATGTCAAAGTGTCTCACTCAGAGCTCAATGCTACAGCTTCTCCATTTTAACAAGAACTATTTTCAGAAGCTTCTTAAACCCTTAACCAAAGCAATTTCACAGCTTAAGTTTCAGGGGAGGATACCTTATTTATGCTTATACAGCCACCTAAATCATTTTGGTGTTTTGAAAAATTTATAACTACCACAAAATTACAAGACATATTTGGTCAATTGTCTCTTCTTCTAAACTCAGACTACAGAGGTAAGAGGACTGGTCTATGAATTCTAGGCCAAGGATTCTGCAGGATGATCTAATTTTGCCTCTTACTATCACATGCAAAATTCACCTACCACTGAACATGGAAAGACTAGTTAAATAACAGTGTAGCTCATTTCTGATCTTGACTTGTTGGTCACTTGTTGCTTTCTTTATGTTGCTATTGGCAAACAAGTCTTCCCAACGTTTGCACACAGGCACAAAGAGTCGATGGTTAGGTTATATCTCCAGGTTGGCAGATTTACTATGAAAGGGTAACAAGCTCTAATACCGCTTTGTAGCTCTCCAGTTTCAACAGGAATTTTATGCTAAGCAAATAAGACATATTGCTGCCTCTGTGAAAAGTATCATTGTGATTAGTTGAAATGCATTAACTCTAAAGTACTAAATATATAAACTTTTAGATATCAGATACTAATCCCAGACATCCCAAATTATAAACTCCTTAGTACATTAATGAACAACAATTTTATGTTCTCAAGGTTTGTGACCTAAGCCATAAACTTTTAAACCAGTGAATTGTAAATACCATACCTATGAAAAGGAGCACAGTGTACCATTTTGTAACATTGCAGTCAAACTACTTGGCTTGTTTTTAATCTCCTACGACAGAAGAGGTGGAAGCCAAGGCTGAGACAGAAAATAGCACAAGCGATAGTTTACTTCATGAAGAGTTCCAAAAAGAAAAAAAAGAAATTGCAAAGAAGTTTGGGAAGTACTACCTTTTTTTAAGCATTTTATGTCATCTTTTTGGATCTTGGTGTTTCCAGAAGTTCTGCAAATATCTCTCGTTATTAATATTGTCATGAGCTATGCCTAGTGAGAGAGCTGCCACAAAGGCAACCCAGTAAATATACTGGCAGAGATGGACATCCCTGATAAGCTTACCCTAAGCCTCCTTGTTGGGGAGCAGTTGGCAGGATAAAGAAACTTTGATGCACGCAGTACAAAAACTGTGAAAACAAACTTGCCTCCCTGGAAAACCGGAGTTGGCAACAACCATTCTGGGAACTGATGTCCTACATGCACTTCTATATCTACACTGAGAAGGTATAACAAGTAAATCACTACCTACCCAAAAAAGAGGCTTTCCCCATGAGATCTGCTGGGCAGACGGGACCCTGGACAGGGACATCTGGCTGACTCCAGCCTCCGTGACATAGATTGTCTTTAAGTGAGACTTTTCCATCATTGATAAGCCCCACTCCTGGGAGGAGTTTGGTGTTTTACAAGTAACACCTCAAAAATATATTTATAGATGTGCACAAATAAATACTTGCTTCAGAAGTTGGAATTTTGTAATAACTTAATATATCTGCTTTACTCTTGTTAGATGTATGCTTGCTTTCCTACTGGTAATTTTGTAGTGACTTGAAATGTTTGAGTGTGTATATAAATATTTATATAGATAAGTATATAAAATGTTTTTACTAATAGCAGTTTTGTAGTAACTTTATTATAAAGAAATTGTTGGAAACCCACATCTCTGTACTTGTGCATTGAAGAATCCTGAGAACATCTCTACACACCCATGGGCTGCGTAAAGTCTCATAAGTCATGACCATGCACCTAGACCATGGGGAAAGTGTAGCTTTGGTTGCACCCCAGAGCTATGACCAAGATGATCCAGAGGAGGCAAGATGTCAGTTCACCACAGATCCTTTCCCATCACTGGATCCAGGAGACAAAAGCATCACACAGTCCTATTGTAAAGCTGTATCTGTAACACAGAGTCAGAGACCAGAAACCCACAGTAGCTGATACCAGAAAGTCTTACCAATCTATAATATGCTTGCTTAATCAAGAAAGTGGTTCTGGTCAGAAAACTAAAGTGAAACACAGCCAACAGAAGAGATGTGCCTGCCACAAACCCTGTCAAACTTATCACATGAATCCAGTGACTCATATCACCCGTATTCTTGGCCAGTGCCCATATTTTTACGGAAGCACTACCTCTAAGAGTAAGGATTCAATAATTTGGAGTCTTTTTGGTCTTAGATTATACCCAGCTGTTGGAACTTTGCTAACAATCAGATACGAACAATCACTAAACAAAACTAAAAAATTTAGGTCCACAACCAACATGAGTTCAAAGCTTCATTTTAACACCACCTTCACAGCTCAGTCCCATAGACTTAAAATTCAAATGACCTTCAGTGGGCTTCTACATGAACTAGGAGGGAAGACCTGGCCTTTGTCTGATATGCTTCTGTCTTAATTAACCTGTAGATAGTTCAGTCATCCCTTCATTTCTGCAGTAAAGTGTAGCAATCAGGAAATCCACTTGGACTATCAGGAAAATGTCATCATTACCTTTCAAGGGGAACAGAGTAGGTCCTAGATCTCTAATTCAGTATTATCCAGCTAATTCACAGATCAGTACAGCAGTTAACCTGGTCTACTGTTCAATTCTACCTTTGCTGTGCTACCATTCACACACAGGTATGCTGTAGCTTGTAACCACAGTGCATCCTATCTGACAGTTATTGTGATTTAATATACCTACTTCTATAACTATTTTTCAAGTCTCTTCAGATTGATATTTTGTAGAAAAGAAAATTGTAGTGAGAAGAACTTATACTAAGAAGGAAAAATCAAGGAAATAACTTAAAAGTTATTTTTTTCTCTCCAGTAAACTTTAAACAAAAATGCTCCCTGAAAAAAAGTTATCATCATGTTCTTCTATCAGGAGGAACCATCAAAGCAATTACTGATACCACACCTGGAAGTTTACTTCTGAAGAAGGTACAGAACACACCGGCTCCCTGAGGCAAGCAGCCCCGCAGCCAGCCCGGCCTGCAGGGGAAGGCTGGGTGGCTCTCAGCTCACTGGGGTGAGAGCAGGCCTCAGGCAGAGCAAGGCCTGCCAGCAGCCAGCAGCTCTTGCAGGAGAGACCTTAGCAGAAAAACAGCGGCCACCTAGCACCTACAGAAAGCAGCGTGGGGAGTGTGAGCAGGCAGGGTGGGTGAACAGGGCCAGAAGAGCGTAGCAACCCCACCAGCTCAGTCATTCTGATCAGTGGAGCCTTGCTTGTGCCTGCTGGCTGCAACAAGAACAGCTGTGAGGTGTGACCAAGTAGATGATCTGCTCAGCCTGGTGGCAGAGCTTTGAGAGGAAGCAGGTTAAGAAGCATCAGGGAGGCTGAGAAAGAGATAGACTGGTGCAACCAAGCTCTATCCTCCCTGAGACAAACAGGAACATCCACCAGAAAAAACATAAGATAAGGAGATCCTATATCCTCCCCACCAGGCAGAAGGCAGTAACTTCAAGGAAAGAAGCAAAAGGAAGAAAGTCTACAAACCCCCTCCCTGCACACCTCACC
>Ga0181612_128939_pt1 | contig 15529 bp, 10 predicted proteins | sample HoacroProtozoa21_FD_119630 | JGI IMG/M metagenome (GOLD analysis project Ga0181612, IMG submission 119630) | Hoatzin crop microbial communities from Cojedes, Venezuel. Combined Assembly of Gp0051906, Gp0051904, Gp0051908 | reverse complement strand
AGCTGTTTCAGTAGATTACAGATTTCCTAGAAGACAATTAAACAGTAGTCTGCGAATGGAAAATGTAAACAATCTTTTTTTTTCATTCAAAAACTTAATTCCTGAAAGTCATCAGATACGTCCTCTGTAAACTTCTTATCTCTTTTCAAAACCCACAGAGTCTGTAACCAATCGGTGTAGATTTCTCTAGGGCATTTATGCCCATTAATGCTTCATTGATTTACAGTGAAACTGCTGAAGAAAGGACTGTCTTGGACAGCCATATAAATATTAAATTAATTTTTTGTGAAGGATGGCTGCTATTGCACTAAATATTAAATGAATTCATAATACTTGGACACTTGCAATAAATCACTACTGGGACTGCATGCTAACATCCCATTCCAAATCTTGTCTTTTTTTTAATATTAAAGCCACAGAAAAGGACCGGTTGCTTTCAAAGAAATGTACAGCTTTGTAACACTGGAGTCATTAACAAATTCCCATGGCATAAGGCAGAGTTTTAACTGAGTCCCATGTTACAGATGGAAGGAGGAGGCATGAAAGGGTTTAGGTTGAACTGCTGATCACAGGAGCTTCAAACTCAATCTGTTTCTCATGAGAGAAATCACAGTAAATTATCAGCTCCTGACAGTCCTTGTTTGGCTTGAAGTGCTCTGAGCAGCATCGGCAGAGGATCTGGCAACGTGATACCAGAAGGCTGAGAGCATTTGCCAGACTCAAACAGAGAAAGAGCTGGATGTAATGTCTAATCTGCAGGCACCCGAAGTGGCTGCTATCAGTTCACCTCTACATATCTTGCCAGATGCCGCGAGGGGAAGCACGGGACTCTTCAGGTTTTGACTAGCTGGTCTAGGCTTAGCAACTGAAGTAAATCAGCTTACTTAGAGAACACAGATCTTTTAGCCTCAAAATTTAGTAGAATGCTCAGTGGACTCAGAGGGGCTAAAAACCAGTTCTTTATTTTTCCTTTTGTTGAAGTTGAACAAAGGGTACGTCAGTAAGTTCATTGCAGCTGTCTGTTATCCGAGGGATAGTAGCTTGAGTGTAGAAATTTATGCCAGGGTTAACCATGTAGAGTGGAAGCCTTTCTTGTAAACAAAATTGAATGACTGTCAGACTCATCTGCTTTTTAATGTGCAGATGGGTGTGACTATATGCATCTCCTTCCTTCCAAAGATTTTTGCTTCTACGCCTTAAATGGTCTAAGTCACACAAGGTTTTTCTAATGAAAATTCGCCAAGGTATTTAAATTAGAAGCAAAAATTAGAAAAGCTGCTACCGCACAGGAATATTAATCGTTCATTATGCAGGGCGTTAGTTCACATAGTTAGTTTGCATGTGCAAAGCTGCCAATTAAAGAGGCTGAAAGTGCTCACTGCTGCACAATAGCCATTTCTCCAGAGCCCCACAAAGACCATTGTATTCTGTCACTGACCTTTAGACACCTTCAAATGCATATTGACACAGTAGGCTGGGATCATTACAGCTATTGTTTCAGTGCGCCACAGGGAAAGGAGAGTTTTGCAATTTCGTGAAGAGCTTTAAAATTTGATGTAATGATGACAGCAGCTATATTTCTTAATTAGAGAGTGAGAGAAACACTGAAGTATTTTTCTGGTGCTCCAGGTATATTCCAGCATGCACACCTACCACAGTTCCCACAACAGTCCTGTCCCATCAGGGAAAGAAGATGTCTATCAGGGATATTTGGTCTGCTTTTCTATTGTTTCCAGGGGAATTTATCTAGTATTTTTGACCTGATGGTGCCATATGGCCAGCCTCCCCTAGCTTCCATGGATTCTGCCTGGGTGAACATCTTGGCAGGATGGATCCTTTCATCCTGTAAGTGACAAATGCCCTTTTAAACAAAGCGTATAGTGAGAACCAGTGGTATGCAGGACGCTGGGATCTGGAACTGTAGTTCAGACTCTACTCTTCAAAAATCAGTGGGCATTGTCTCTGTGATAATAATGATGCTTCATTTTAGCTCTTCTGTGTCTTGACATCTAAGGTATTTCTGTTTTCTTACCAGTCTGACAGCTGAAGAGTGCAAACAAGAACTTTGGGAGCAGAGATATCAGATTCTCCAAGTACATTTACTGTAGTAAATCCAAGCATCTTCTATAAGCTTGTATTTATTTTATTGTAGCCCTCCCAATCTTTAAAGCTGCTTTGAGAAATTACTTCAGGAATCAGCACATAAAAGAGCATCACTTTAAACCTTGCATGGGACATTTTGCCTATAGAGAATAAACAACTTACTGGCTTGTATTTCCAAAGAATGTTCCTACTTGAAGACAGAGAGATAGTTTCTGTTCTCTAAGTATTGCAGTTGCTGGGTTTGTTTTTATCTGCTAGGATCCTATTATAGAACAAATTATCAAATATAGCTAAACTTCACAGCCCCGAGTCTCTGAAGACAGTCTTGGGTAATGGCTTGCACTTATGACAGAAGAGGAAGAAAACTAACAGACCTGTTGCAAGACTTCCTGTGTCATTAAAAAAATAGTGGAAAATTTACTGCACAGCATTGCTGGTTGCAAAGCTCGCTGAGCGCTGTGCAGCATGTACCAGAGCACAGCCACTTCCTGCACACAAATCCCTCTGCCAAAAAAACTCTGTATCTGAAGGACAGAATGTTTGGTATTTGTGTGTACTTGAGGTAAACATGCAGCAGGATTTCTCACACTGCTATAAAACCCGCAAGGTCAGATGTGTTTCTTCAGTAACTCAGGCTGAGGTTTGTTGGGTTTTCTTCCACATTAGTTGAAAGGGTGCTGTTATCTTGTTTTCGTTCCTCTGTATCAGAAACCCTTGTAGAAATTTTAAACCTCCCATGCACTGCCACTGCAGTTGCCAATTGTGACCACAAAATTGGTCTATCTTAAACATAAAGGTGATACCTTTACCTTAACACATAAGGAGAAGTGACCCACTGCCGGGAGGGAGGCGCGAATAGGTACGGCTGTGTGGTGCAGGATGCGAAGGGGAGCACGCGCTGCAAAGAGCTGTTCAACCTCCGTCCTGTGCCTCCGTTCTCCCTACAGTGAATCTGCATCAGGTAGTAAACGAGGCAGTAATGATGAGTGCTAGAATCTGAAATCCCTCCTCAGACCCTTGAGCTTCCCGGAGGAGGTTTTTAGCCTTAGGGTCGGATTTGTTACTTCTGGGGAGTTTCTCCGGTGAGGGACAGGATTCTCCTGGAAGAGGGAGAGCAGTACTTCAATTGCCACCTTCTCTGCTTGGGAAGCTTGTAGCTTTGCTGTCCCACTGTAATTGCAGTATTTCTTTCAAAAGGCAGATGATCACTGCCTGGGTGGATTTGAAAATGGAGATAGTCTTTGCAGTTTGTTATGTCCTTTCTCTGCTGAAGGAGTTGGAGTCCTGTTGGGTGGGGAGGGATTTTCATAGGATCTTTATTGCCAAAAGCTCAAGTTCTGCCTGGATCCACCTCTTGTCATGGCAGTTTTAGGAGGTTTCCTGCCACACATATTGGGATTTTCCAAAAGAAAAAAAAAGGGAGTTGGTATGTCTGCTCACTGCCCATATTTTCTTTGGTTCCTTTGCAGAAGGAGAAGAAGAGTGGGCTGCTGAAACTTCTAGCAGGAGCATCAACAAAAAAGAAGTCACGTTCCCCGCCGTCTGTGTCCCCCACGCATGACCCTCAGGCAGCCATCGAAGGAGTCCTGCAAGGGGCAGTGGGACCCGAGCTCTCCTCCCTCTCCAGCCACGGCAGGGCTGGCTCATGCCCTATTGAGAGCGAAATGCAGGGAGCCATGGGGCTGGAGCCTCTGCACAGAAAAACAGGCTCCTTGGATTTGAATTTTTCCATCCCTTCTCCTGCCAGGCAGCCCCTCTCTTCCATGGCAGCTATTCGGCCAGAGCCCAAGCCTTTGCCCCGGGAAAGGTAAGCTGAGTATCTCCTGAGGTCGTCTGCATCCTCAGGGAGCACTTGGAGGAGGGCTGCAAGTTGAACCTGCTCAAGGGTTATTGCAGTTTTGCCGCTCTGTGGATTGACTATAGGTGGCTCAGCTGTCTTTCAGGAAGAGAGGGCTTACATGCATCTGCCCATTGAAAATCCTTTGACACACAGCGCAGGTTTAACATTCATTGATTGAAAAAGTGGTGAGCAGCACCTGTCCGTGACACTGTACAGCCCTGGTCTAAAGATGGAGGACAGCAGTGCTTTCTCAGCCCAGAGGGTGTAAATGCTGTTAGCAAAGGCTATTTCAAGTGAGATACCTATGTTTTAATAAACTTATGGAGTTGTCATGTGGTGCTTCCTGCCTGGGGGCAACAGGGGTGATATGTTTGCTCATCAAGGCCCTTTCTGTCCTGTTCTGCAATACCAAAGACAGTTTCAAATTCTCCTTGTTTAGGATACTTACAGGTAGTGCCATCTTCAGTGACCTGTTGCCAGAAACGTATCTTATTTCTAGAGAGGAATGTACCAGTGATTCTGGAGTTCATTTCAGCAGCCTGCTCTGCACCTTGGTGTCTTTGAGTAGCTGACCTTGCAAACCCAAAAAGAATAGAGTAGGAACACTGAAATACAAAAGCAGATGGAGAGAGAGATAACTGACTAGAAACAGGGGTACAGAAAAGAGCTAGGTGCAGCATCATACTGGCTTCTGGTAAATATTTTCTACAAGACTGCAGTTTGAGGACTGGGAAGGGAACAGATAATGCACTGATACAATGCTATTGAAATGCTTTCCACTCAAAAAGTGATTGAGGAGAACATGTTTTTTTACAAAAGCCTCAAAGTGTTTTCAAAAAGCAGTCTCGGGAACTCTCTGGAGTTGATATTTAAAACAATTTTGGAACAATAGCAAAGTTCCAGAAGTTTGAAAGAAACTATTTTTATCTGAATACATGAAAGAGGCTGAAGGGAAAGGACTGGGCAAGCCAGCTAACCCTCAGTCCATTTGGGGTCATGGAGCAGATGATGCAGGGCAGAATGAGCGATACTACAGGACAGTTCATACCTTGCACGGTGTTTTACTGAATGCAGGTTGAAACGTGGTTGGGAAGGTAACAATGACACTGCAACGAATTCAAACTTTTCTAAGGCATCTGGTTTGTTACCTTAAAATGTCTTACTGAGTACACGTACACAACCGACACAGCAGATACAAAGTGGATAGAAAACTGATTCACTGGCATCAAATGTAACTCTACATCAGAAATCACTAGAAAAATATTGTGTATGTATTTAGCGTAGCCCAGCACGAGCTGGGTCTTGGACCTGCACTGTCCAACCTAAAGTCTTTGCTGCTGCGGAATGGAGGACTGAAGTGGGAGGTAGGTGGTGAAGAGCGCAGACCCCTTGGTACAGAGTTAATTCAATGCATTGGTAAAGAGAATACAGAGTAACAGGGTATTTCAGAAAAGCCAAATGTGAGGCAAAGTGGAGTGGCCTCAGAGAAGCACCATAAGAACGATGGAAGATTTAAAACAATATACTTGCAGTGAGTGATACAGGGAGCTCTGGGACACCTGGTAAAGAGCAGGCTTAGGAATGGCTTGGTAACAGTCTGTAAGAGACTCCAGACAAAACAGACATGGGAAAATTTTTGCTCTAGACTGGGCATTTTGTCTAAAAGAGATGCTGTTGTTCAAGTGCAGCTATTAGACTTCAAGCAGAAATAAATACAGGCAAGTCCTTCAGCATTGAAATGAAGGCAGTGAGAGCAGACTATCACAGTAGTCTCTTGTCCTTAAAATCCATGAAAAAGCAATTTAGTAAAAGGAGTGAAAAACCAATCCCTATTTAGGCACACTTAATTTGGTCTACATCACTTTAGATTAATGCTATAAGAAAAGCTAAATCAATATAAACCAGATTTAGCACCGGTGTAACTAAATCAGTGAAATGCTGCACCTTTAGTTAAATGTTGCCATGAAAAGAAGCTGGGAAGAACATCCCCTGACGTCTCCAGAGCTGACTGTTGAGGTGCTGCTCTCAAAGCTTTACTCTAGAGAAGTCCAGGCACATTATTTGACATGCCAGGGCTACTCCCATATCCTATAAATTTCTTAGTTCACCTCAGGATGGTCTGGAGAGTGAAACGTTTAAGTGATGACAATTTTAAGCTGCAGAATAGAATCAGGGGAACATGGGTTAGCTGCGTCTGCTCAGCCGTGCTGGAATCAGGAGTAAATAGATTTAGACTGCTAAAACTGAGCAAATACTTCCAATTGCAGTATATGGTGGTAAGGAACTTACTCTAATTTTAAGCGTTTTAATTCTTGAGTCTTAAATCTGAAAATAAGCTATAATTGAAGTAACCCTAATTAGGCACAGCAGGCGAGATTCTCTAATTGATTTATGAATCAACTTCCATATCATTGGTGTATCTGCATTCCTTAACTGATCATATGGCTTTTTTCATGCCCATAATGGGGAATATTAATTACCTTCATGCACTACGAAGGATAATGCTTAGTCCTGGAATAAGCTGAGCAGATACATTAAAACACTTGTCTCCTAGAAATTCATCCCACATCCATCTGTGCTCATTAAATCATCAAATTGCTCAGAAGTACCACATTATATTTTTTTTAAAACAAATTACGGTTTTCAAGCCACTTGTTCTTTTCACATCTGGCAATGGAGGAACTCGCATTCAACGTCACTCAGCTCCACATTTCGCTTGTTTGCATTTTGGTGCATTTCATCCGCACAGTAGGAGCAATTCTCTGAGAAAGAAAAGGGAGGAGAGGGAAAAAAAGGTTAGATAAACAGATTCAGATGCTGGATGAAATTTTCAAAAGCTGCAAAGCATTTCAGTGCACTTAGCTGTACTTGGCTTTCTGTCTCCCAACGCCCATCTGCGCGCACAGAGACAGAGCACTGAAAGGTTGGAAGAAGTAGCACATTCCTTAATATCTACGGCATTCGCGATGAGGCTCACGCAGGCAGCAGAGCACCGCTGCTTCTCCCGTAGAGGCTGGCGTGCAGGTCCAGCCCTCGCCACACCCAGGCTACCGGTCGCACCCGAGCCGCCATGCCGCTGGCCGTGTCGGAGGTGCGTTGAAAGGCTCTGATGGCTCGCGGCTCGACGCTCACGATTCAAGGGAAGAATCGCCTGTTCTGCTGCCTGACAGTGCAGCCCTTCGTGGGAGCTGCAGACAGACAGGCAGAAAAGCGAGCTTCGCCCTCTCGGAGATGCTGCTGATGTTTGTGCTCTCGTTCATTTTTTGTGCACGGGGAGAGTGAGGAAAACAATTATTTTATCTTGTCCTACTTGATATTCCAGAACCTGGTTATCGATGGCTGGATTAGAAAGGAGATTGCTCCTAGCTCTCCCATAGAATCACAGAATCACAGAATGTTCGGGGTTGGAAGGGACCTCTGTGGGTCATCTAGTCCAACCCCTGTGCCGAAGCAGGGTCACCTACAGCAGGCTGCACAGGACCTTGTCCAGGCGGGTCTTGAATATCTCCAGAGAAGATCATTCAGCTTTGACATTTAACTGGTTTGCTGGGATAGATAGTGCCCTTCTCTGCCTTCTGGGTGTAGTTTCTCACTATCGGTTTATAAACCCACCTTCCTTCAGCTGCTCTCTGCTGTAAAGCATCCAGCAGTCCGAGCAGCGGAGCAGAGAAATTTCCCAGGTGGTGTCCTTGTCACTTCATATTGCAGCGAGTGACAGCCAAATGACTACCCCATCAGGCTGCCTGTGCCCCACATGCTCTTCTCCACCTGCTGCTCCGTCCAGTTTCTGGTGGTGCAAGAAACAGGAGCGGTACAGGGGCGCGCTGTGGTCAGGCAGCGCCTGGGCCACAGGCTTGCCCGCATCCCGCCGACACTGTCTGTTCACGTGGGAGAGGGGTGTGCTGTCTGCCTAGCAGCGCCAGAGCAAAATGCTTTCCTTGCCACCCCCTTCAAGAAAATATGACTGTGCGTTAAGCAAAACAAGAGAGCTGAGCATGCACGCGTGTGTCCGTGAGTCATGTTCCCCTCGCCGCCTGGCACCGTTCCCAGACGCGAACCTGAGTAAAACATGTCACGCGCTGTTGACTCTGTTACAGTAACTGGCACTAATTCTGCCATGTTGCATTCTGACAAAGCGGTCGTATCCAGACTTACTGTCACGACTGGCATGTCTGTGCCGTGTTTCGATGGTTTTCATGGAGCCTTCAAGCAAGTTGTAACCACAACAGTGCCGCAGAATATGGTGGGAGCAGTAAGCTTGACCTTTAAAATAGATCCCTCCATGTTTCCAGGTATCCTTTCTACAAGTCACTGCCACATTAGAAATTGAGCTCCCAGTTCAGGGAAGCATTCAAGCATGTGCTTAACGCCCATTTACTTCAATTTTGCTGCACACATATATCTTCTTTGCCAAAACGGAAAGTAAAGGAAGGGTTTTTTTCTTTCTTGGAAAGTGATACTAGAGAAAAGACTCCAGGAGTAAGTTCTAACTGAACAGTGACATCTATGCACATGGTTAAGTGCTTATATAACTAGGGATACCTGGCTTAGGACTGAGAAACTACAATTAACCATCTCAGAAATTGAATCCTGCCATATTTCCAGCAGAAGGGTAAAAGATCCAACTGAGATTTGTTCTTGTAAGGCTGCTGATTCAGACACCAGAATATGGTGAAGTAGATTCTGGCTTGTAGTGTGCAGAGGCACTTTGCAGGTGAAAGGATGGAGAAACAGAGCTCTAGTGATAAGCAAGAGCGGTGGTTAACAGGGCTAGATGCCTCATTTTCGCTGATTATCTATCTCACACAAAACTAACTGTGTATCCCTAACACACGAGGGACCTGTTGGAGTCACGGGACTGGGCTCCTGAAACCTGTCCTGAGGGCATGGTACTTTGGCACACAGAAACCTGCATCAAGCATCCTCCGAACTCCTGCGCTCTAAATGGGACCAGATTGGGTGTTAGCCCTGCAGACCCCATTTGCCTCATTGCAGATCTGCTTTCTTAAGCTTCTCTAGCTCCATCAGTGTCCTGCACGCACGCATTTACTCAGTGAGCAGATACTCAGCATTTTGGGGTTTTTTTCCTCAGTGTCCAGGCCTGAGCCCAGCCCCTAATTACTGATCAGTTCTGATCAATGCTGTTCAACGCCTGTCTGTGCGTGCTGACAGAGAGCCTGCGTGAGTCATTTAGACCAGACAACTGACTCCTACGCAGCTAGGGTGCATGAGATGAGACTCACTCTGTGGAAAGTGTGGCACGAGGCTTTGCAGCTGGAGGAGTCAGAGCAGCCACTTTCCCCACACCTGCGCTACTCTGAGTTTCGCTGTGGTCACTTGCTAGACATCCTCCAACTTCTGCAGAGGATGGGGTGGCTTTGGCAGCCACGCATCTCTTCCATGTCAGCGCCTTGACTCACGTCCAGAGCAGGACATCTTGTGCAGTGAATGAGGCAGACATCCTTTGGGAAAAATAGTATGCAGTCATGTAATGAAAGATTATATTGCAGACAAGGAGAAGTGAAGTCATGGGCAATTTTAGTTGCCTGTTTCTTCATCTCAGATTCATGGGTGTGAAACATTCCTGTTCTGTTAAGGTAGTGAATGTCTTTATGCATCTACATACATGACATTTTTAGTCAGTTTGCTTTTTTAAAGGAACAAAACCCCAGAACTTCCATCATGTAACATCTATTTTGAGGTTAGGAGCCTTAGCTGTACCTTGCAGATGTCAGTAGCCGTCGCAAAGTGAGAGCTGGGTGACAACAGTGTTTCTTTTGACTGCGAGGAGAAGTGCTGTGAAGACATGGGACAGTGGGATTCCTAGGTCTATGCTGACAGCTCTCAGTGAGTTAACTGCTGCCAGGGTCCCCATCCCACCCTCAGCCCCACTGCCAGCCTCTACCCATGCAGTCTCCTGTCGTGTCCCAGCCCCAGGCTCCCTCCCACCAAGGCTCTTGGCTCTCCCAGACTCAGCACAGCTGCCCCCTTCAGCAGCCATACTCACACCTTCTGTCACAGCTTCAAGTTCTCATCATGGTCCCGTTTCTCCCTCGCCTCCCAGTTTTCCTCCCATCACCCTCCCTCTCCCTCCACCCCCTCCCTCACCTTACCATGATCTCCAACTCCCTGAGGTTTTCCTGCCCAGAAAAACCCCGTCCCCCATCCTTGCTTATGCCACTCACAGCCTCTCCTCATGTATTTTCTCTTGGGCACTGAGGGCCATCCCAGACAGTCCCCTCCAGGGATGAAGGCCCCAACCCAGGGATGCCACAGCAGCCAGCAGTGGGGAAGCCCAACATCAAGTCCGTGCCCTGAGAGAAATATATGAGAGGAGTCTGTTGCTGGGAAAGGAAGAGAAATGCAGCCTCTGAGGTCCCACAGAGCTAGGACATCTTGGCGCATGAATCAGCAGAGATTTTACCTTCAAGGCTCGTACGAGCCTCTACTAAGCATGTGCCATTTGGGGATGGTCTGAATGCTTTTAACCTGGCCAAGCACAGGTGATTTTCTGAAGGAACTCCATGCTTGACAGACCAGCAGGGCCACAGGACAGATCTTTGCTCCCAAGTATGGGGACGCGAGAGCAGTTTGGAAGCTCTCACCTGGGTCCTGCTGATGCTGCAAAACCCCTCATGTTATTCCTGGAGGTGATGAGACTATTTGGGCTGAATGTGGGACCCTCAGCCTGATGCAGTCAACTGCTGTGGACAGTTTGAGCCAAAATGGTTAACATTTGGCAGAATTACAACTATCTGAAACGACAATTTACAACAGAAAATACCAAACATTGTTAACAGGCAGAGGTGGTTGCCACACTTGTCATCACAATTGTTGCCCAGCTAATTGGCATTTTTAAAAGTTGGTAGTTTAGAGGTGTTATGTGACACAGACAAAACTGAGAGGGCTCCAAGATCCAGCTGAAATGCCAGGAAGCAGTTTGGTGTAAGAAAACCTACAGCTTTATAGTAGCTTCTCAAAGAGGGGACAAAAGGAGAAATGAAGAGAGGGGATATAAATAGAAGTATACAGGATTGCCTTTTTGGGAGACGGGGAGGATGTTTGGGAGAAGAGCTCTTTTCTGCCAAAAAAAAATATGGCTGATGTGTGCATTTGCAACGCAGTTCCAGAGGATAAACTGGGCCAAGATGCAGCCTGGAGGACTGGAGGGGTGGCACGGCAGCGACCTGCGGGCAGGCAGCCCAGCCCTCGCTGCGCTGCCTCTCCCAGGCACCACTTCAGAAGCCTCTCAAGGGAACAAGCATAGCATCTTTTTCCATCTCTTACAGAGGATTTCTTAACCGATTTGCAAGGTCTTTCGTATCTAAGATTTTGTTATTCTATCAAAAACACTTTTGTGCTATCCTGTGAAGTACCAAAGCTAATTAAATTTAAACCGTAACATTCGGGCTTTCCTTAAATGGGAGAAAGTGCTTCATTTTGTAATCCAGCTACAGAGATTTATTTTTCTAAACTTCTGAGGAGATGCTGTGTAGCACCCCTTTTGCGACGATGGGCGCATTCCTGTCGAGCACGATCATCTCGCTCTTCGTGTGAACCATTTAGGGACTGGCAGCTCCTCACTCCTAGGATATAGTCTGGCTTTAAAAGCATGGCTCTGTGCTTAAGGTATGACATGAGGTGTTGGCAGTCCCAGCCGCGGCTTTGGGGCAACCCTGCCCAAGACACCGCCTTTTTTCTTTGTTTCTGTTTCCCGACCTGCCAAGGGGGCCCGCGAGTACCTCTGCCACCACCCGGCTGCTGCGGAGGTCCGACCTTCTGCTTTCCCAAAGCCTCTTCAGATCCTGGTGCTGAGCTCCAGTGCTCTGTGATTGTGCACAGAGTTGCGAGATCTGAAAGTTGGCATCGTCTTAGCTACAATTGTTCCACTCTGATAATTTAATTAATCAACACTGCAGCAGAGTGTTTGAAACAATGTGTGCATTCATTTGCATAATGGCTGTAATTGGCAAAGCTTCATAATGTAAGTGTAGCAGTTCCACAGATGATAGCGTGATAGACCATTTTCCTGCAGCCAGCAGCACACATTTCAACTTCCGTTATTTGCTTTTCCACGGAGGAAGAAAGTGACAACTCGATTTATTGACCAAGGGACAGAGATGACCGGCAGATTTTTGGTGGCACTTGAACACATATATTTTCTACACAACCGTGCTGCTGTGTCAAGATAAAAAGGCCGTACGTAGTCAGATTTTAAAGCAGAACCTCCATTCCAAATGGAGTTTAATGCTTTTCCAAGTAGCGGGATGTTTGGCCGTGGAGATGTCCAAACACAGAACCAGAGCTGGTATTTTCACTGTCATGTCAAAGTGGAGTCCCTAGTTTCAGAACCACAGTCACTAGGTGCCTGAGCAACGTCTGCAAAGCAAACCAGTGACTGTCACGGGAGAGCCCCTTGCTTTGGTACCATCTCACTGGGAATCGCCTCAGGGAGGGCTCCAGAGCACGGTGAAGTCAGTCCTCAAGGACAGGATTAGATTTTGGATTAATACTCGCCTTGTGAGAAACATGACTGAGCATCAGTGGCCATGCAGTGGCTGTAGAAATATTAATCCTTGGGAGATGGGCTTTAGGTAATCAATTGGCATCTTTTAACTATCGTACTGTATTCATTACTTTGCAATTAGCAAGACAGTTATTGATTGCTCGCCAAATGCCAGATGACTGTGAAAAAACATGTGCTGAAGATAAAAAGCAGTGCAGCAGAAATATATTCTCTGTTCTGCACAGAAGTGCACTGATATGAAAGGGCGCAGTCCGTGCTCTCAGGAGGGTGCCTGCTGATAAGCCTGAGTGCAGAACAGCCGTATCAGGATCAAACCCGTCAGTACTTCATTAAAACGAAGTGACACTTGAAAACTAAGTTCCTGGAGAGCCCTGCAAATGGTTCAGGACAGGGGCTCGCTCTTGGTTTGGAGAGTGTTTCCAAAGTCATTCGATACCCATCCGTTTTAGCTTCCCTTCCCCAGGTTTGAGGGACCCAGAGCATGTTCCCAAGACACATGATAAGAAGAAAAACGTGAACTGCTTTAGCTAACCTGTGCCAGTGTCACAGGCAGTCAGTGGGAGCACTGCAAACCCCATGTTTGGATGGAGCAGATGCAGTGCTGAATGCGACACGTTACAGCGGAGGCAGAGGCAGCGCTGGGGGAAAGCAGCCGAGCCCCTGGCACAGAGTCGGCACGCGACCCGGAGCAGGCACCATCGCGAGTAGTCCCGGCGTTTGGCAATACCTTCCTGCTCTCATGGTCTGGCTCTGGAGTACATCCCCGTCAAGCCTCCGGTCAAGCTGGCCAGAGATCTCCCCGTCATACTGAGTTTTAGAAGAAAATGTGCGTGCATCAGACACAACCATTTTTTAATGTAACTTATTGATGTTTCCAAAGGTATTTTTCCTCAAGATTTCTGGTTCACAGGAAGGCAGGGAGGGAGAGACGAGATGATTGCTTGTGACTCAACACACAGCTGGCTTTTTAAATAAATTAAAAGCTCCCCGTGTCCTGAAGTTTTTCCTGGACAGGCTGTGAGGTAGCAGGAGCCTCTGAGGAACCTGCCCAAGCACTGGGTGCGGGAAGGGAGGAGGAAACCTGCCCTCTTTTTCTTTCCCGGAGCAGCCTGACGTGATGCGGGGCTTCAGGCGGCTGCGGGCAGTGGCGCGCCATTAGCGTCCCGGGAGAAAGGAGCCTGGAGGCAGCGCTGGCCTCTAGGTCTGGCTTTACAGGTCAGCGCCAGAAATAGGGAGAGGACCTCAGTATTCAACGGCAGCTCAGAGGTGTCACCCTGAGGAAGCTCTAAGGTGCCCTCCCTGGGATTCTGGGGGCTGGCTCCCTTCCTGACACCCAGCCCGTCTGCTTACGCAGCCCTGCACATCCAAGGGAGCATCCGTGAAGGCGGGGGCTGGGGCCGGCGTGGAGCGAGCCGAATGTCTCTGCCCGGCAGAGTCTGCGGAACGCGTGCTGCCTGGCCGCTGGCGTCCGGCGCGGGCTGGACCGCTGGCTGACCAGGTCTTTGCGGTTTTGTCTCCAAAGGTACCGCGTCGTAGTCCCGTACCCACCGCAGAGCGAGGCCGAGATCGAACTGAAGGAAGGTGACATCGTGTTTGTGCACAAGAAGCGGGAGGACGGCTGGTACAAAGGGACATTGCAGAGGAACGGCAGGACGGGCCTCTTTCCCGGGAGCTTTGTGGAGAGCTTCTGAGGACGGCTCGCCGCTCTCTCACCTGGAGGGGCTTTCAGGGGAAACTGCATAGCACAAGAAGAGACAGCAAAGGGAAACTGGACTGATAACCACTGCCATTTTTATTTCCAAAGACTCTCCCCAGGCCCTTCAGTCTACAGCTCCGGAGACGCAGTGCCCCGCTGCGCTCCCGAGACCGCGTGCGGTGCATACAGTGGTATGTTGAAGTAGTGCCTTCCACCGGGAACCACAGGCTGAAAGGACGCCCATCTGGACTGTACGTAACCGAAACTCCGGCTGTTAACCCTTTGTGTAAATTATAGAGAAAATATCTTTAAAAAAAAAAAAATTAAGAGGAAAGTTGTTATATTGCTGTAACTTATTTGTCAGAGCTGCAGTGTTCTTATTACTGGCCTATGCAAGATGGATTTGAGAGTTCAAGGAGTTGTGCTAGGAAGCTCTTAAACTGGGATTTCGTTTTTCATGTGGGAAAAAGAGGGAGGGGAGGGTGGAGAAAACCCCAGCTAAAGATCCGTGCATCGTCGTGCAAGAAAGAACAAGGAGTCCAAAACGTTAATGTCATGCTTTCTATATACCTCAGAGATACGCTGCGCGAGTCAGTGAGCGTGTTAGTGCTCAGAGCCCCGCACCACCCGCTGTCCCGGCGCTGCTGCCGGGCAGGTCCTGGAAGAAGGACGGCTCCACCATTAAACTGTGGTTATTTGAGCAGAATCCCTTTCGCCTGTCTTCTGCCCTTATTATATGCAGCATGGATTTTTGTCCTTCAGTATCACTTTCCATCGCTTTTTTGTATGACGTACCTTTTTACTGTAAGAATTGCTCTACTTTATATATATTCCTACTGGATCAGACATTTCCTCTTTTTCATACATCTGGTGCTATTTTTTTGAATCGTTCAAGATTTGGTTTGGTTAAACAGGGAGGCTGCAACCAGATTTGCATTCAACATACGGAATTAGAAACATACCTGAAGATCGAGATCAGACTGCTTGTTTGTGCTTCATAGAGGAAAAGAAGAAAAAGCCGCTCGGTCGCTGACAAATGTGCCTGGGGGAGCGTGCCTGTGCCACACGCACGCGCTCGCTCCCTCCAGCGTGTTTGGAGTGGCTGAAGACCCACGCTGAAGCACAGTGTTCTGTCTGGGGAGTGATAATTACTCCAGAATTGGAAGTAATTCCCGGAGGAGTCATTTTAATTGACTTTTTCATGGCAATAAGAAGAACACTGCAGGTTCTAGAACGTGCAGGGACCGTGGAGTTTTCCTCTGTCGTTGCATCACGGAGATGAGAGCTGATCTGCGACGGCTGTAATTAGCGTTATCAAAATGTGATTTCTTACTGTAGAAATGTACAGTTCCGGAGACTGTTT
>Ga0181612_176121_pt1 | contig 15530 bp, 7 predicted proteins | sample HoacroProtozoa21_FD_119630 | JGI IMG/M metagenome (GOLD analysis project Ga0181612, IMG submission 119630) | Hoatzin crop microbial communities from Cojedes, Venezuel. Combined Assembly of Gp0051906, Gp0051904, Gp0051908 | reverse complement strand
CTCCCCCCTCCTTCTTCACGGACCTTGGTGTCTGCAGGATTGTTTCACTTTGTCTCACTCCTCTCTCTCAACTGCTGCTTCACCACAGAGTTTTTTCTTCCTTTCTTAAATATGTTATCTACTTGGCCTTGGGCAGCAGTGGGTCCATCTTGGAGCCATCTAGCACTGGTTTTATCAGACATGGGGGAAGCTTCTCACAGAAGCCACCCCTGTAGCCCCTCCGCTACCAAAACCTTGCCACGCGAATGTGCAACAGGGGTCCAAACCGCAGTTCCAGATCTCAACATCCTTAAATGCTTTGATTCCTCAGTGCTGACTCAAAGTTTAGAATTTTGCAGAAAATCCCAAATTCTCTAATGGTTCCTGGTGCTCCAGGTGGTGCAATCACACTTCAGGGAATTTGAAGCCCTTTACTGAAAGGTATGAATCCAGGGGTACAAATACCAGCTGTTCAGGTGGATTTGTGTACATATGTGTTTTAGATGACATTGTGGTGTCTGCTTTGATTTGGAGAGTTTGTTATGGCTGTCAGCACACCTGTGTTGTTTATCTATTTGGACTAATTTTCTGTTTCCCCATATACTGCACCTTGCCCTTATAGCTGGTGGAAATGGCTTGAAATTACAAATCCTTGGAGACAGATCAGAGGAACAGGCTTTTGGTATTGTGAAAATAGATTTACTTCAGAGAGAGGAGCAAGGCTTTTTAGTAAGTCTTACTTTCTACCAACTCTTGAAATTCTCTGAATCGCCCAGGAGGCTCCAGGAGGGTGACTGGGATAGTACTGGCGGGCCTTGACTGTATCTGTATCAACCACATATCTTGTGGGATTAGAGACACTTGCAGTACCCTTAAGCTCCAGAAGCTAAACTGGATGTAGAGAGAATAGGTATATACTCAGCCATTCATCACCCCCCTTTTTTCACAGATCCGTTTTGTTATATGCAGTTCAATACCAAGTGCAGAGCTCTGGCAGTGAGACTTCTTTGACCTCCTGGAGCCCTTGTGAAGCAGCACCAGGAGAATCACCTCATGAGCAGTCTAAATTTTGCTCTGTTTCTTTGCTCTTCGGAGTACCAGAGTTTCTGTCTTGGCCCATTTCCAGCATGCAGAGGTGCACTATATGAGACAAACCAGCTGAAGGGACATGAGTCTGCTTAAAATACATTAAAAGGGTTTGAGCTAGATTGTCTTTCATGAGAGCTTTGAAAAGATTAGTTATGAGCAATCCTTAAATCTTAAGCAGTATAAATACCTTACAGTATTTGAAAATGTTTTCCCTGTCATCTCATCTGCAAATCAATGCAACTGTTTCTGGCTTTGCTTGAGCAATAAACCCCTGAGAAAGCTCCTCTGAATGGAAATGCTTCTCGGCATTGCCTTTCAATTATTCCATCAAAGATATTTTACTGCCATCCGCAGGCTAAGCCACCAGTCCCCAGTTCAGTGAAGAATCGCAAACAAGGCACATCATATGCCAGTATAAAAATTTTAGCATATGACTTGTACCTTTTTGGATCTGGATTGTGTTACCTCTCAGGAATACAAAGGGCTATTCCAACCTTCCTGCACAACTCTGGCTGTTAGGCTGCAAGAGTTAAGGGTGTTAAGCACTTCATCAACTGTAGTTAAAATGGGCAATGTTTTCATATAGGGAATAATTACAATTACCCTATTTCACCAGGATTTAAGTTAGTCCTGTGTTTGTACAGGAATCACTTTCTCTGCCACAAACTCTGATTCCTGTGAGGCAGGGTGTGCTATGCATTGTGCCAGCGAGCAGCAGCAGCAGCTCAGCCTGGGAAAAAGCTAGAAATATCCTACAGGGACTACAGGCAGTTATGGCATAGTGCATCATCTCAAAACAGGGAGGATCTGACCTGAGCGTTAATGTCCCTACTCTCAGGAAGAAGCTGGTGAAATTTTTAAAGGCCAGAGGTAGGTGGTCAAGACCTCGGTTTCAGGACATTTCCAAATGTTGCCTTTTTAACACCATGCAAAAGAGAGGCATTGAAATGCATGGGGTTTTCACCTTGCTTGTTTCCAGAACTGAATTTCTCTAAGTTCCTAGCCAAGGGAGGGGTAAAAAGGAGGCAAAACAACCACACAGTATTCCCTCTCCGACCAACAGCACCCTAGGCGTGTTTTTGTTATCTTGCAACAGTCCATTTCTTTTTCCTCCTCTTCTAAGCCCAGGAATATAAAGTCGTGGTTTAAAAGGCTCACCACAAATGTGGAAGTGAAGAACTTCCCTCTTTTCAGTCTGCCTAGATAGGGATTCTTTGTTTCATTTACTGTCATGTTCCCGGCTGAAGTACTTTAAACACTGAGGGTGTAAAAAAATTTCGTGAAGCCAGACTTTCAAGCCGAAAAGTTTTGCCAAAAAGCATTGGCCCTCTCTGAAGGCGTGTGGAGGAGAATGGCTTCTCCTGTAGCTCTCTTGCACTCCCACAGCATCCCAGGACTTTCCATGAGATCTCTGATACCCATTGTGTCTTTTCCTGTCCTTGTGAGCTCAGATGAGACCACGATCTTAAAGTCTGTGGCAATCAGGACAAAGCAGCTCTCTTTATCCAGGTGAAGGAAAATACAGTGCTGTGTTCAGAAGGCCTCCAATCTTGAGCTCCCTGCCAAAGATGGCCAAGGAACTTGGCTTTTGGAAATACATTGCTCGGTGGATATGAACTGCATTATTCCCCACAGCCAGTTCCATGTTATTCTCCTTGTTTACCTGTTGTGTTTACACATGAAGCACCATGGGAAAGTGTAGCTGGATGTCACAGCTTTTCTCCATATAGACCTGCTGCCAGGTGTTGACTGGTGACAGGAGGTCATGTCAAGTGACCAAAAGGACAACTCCTTTCAGACTGTCCTTTTGCCCGTCTCTCTTTTGGGCAGAGGACAGCCAGTGGCAGACTTTTCCTCAAATCCCATCCTGCCAAAATCAAATGAAGCCTCAAACCACTCCTGGAGCTCAGGTTCGAAGAGTCCAACCTTGCCACCTCCTGCTGCCGCTAATGTAGGAAGTGAGAGGCTGAAGTGAGGCAGAATGCGAGTAGGATCAAACATGCTTTCAGCTTAGCAGCCTGTGAGCTGCTTTACTGCTGGGCAGATCTGGTCTTGTGCTTTTCTAATAGAACATCTCATTTTGGGGTTTTTCATTGACCAAAACTGTTGAAATAAAATCATGCTAGACTAAATCTATTGCTGGCTTGCTTCCACAGGAGTCCTTAACATTACTGCAAATAAGAACTTGGCCTCTTATGATTGCGAATCACGCTAAGCTACATTAATCTGCTAATGACTCTGGAAATGGCTTCTTTAGTTCATCCCCACAGATCTCTTTCCCTGTCTTCTCCCTTGAAAGATTTCATCAGCTGGATCAGCTGGAGAAACACCTGCTCTGTCCACATGCTGGAGAGACTGCCTGCGTCCTCTCATCTATCAAGGAGATGGATAACACCTCAGAACAGTCTTTAGTCGCTACACTGTCCCTGTCCATGACAACACATCAGAGTCTTAATTGAAACACAGAGGACAGAAAATTTAGACAGAGGCTCTCTGGCCAAGAGCTGTGCTGCAGGGGAAAATCCAAGTGCAGCTGAGTGAGGCTCACTGAACCATCTGCGTGATTGTTCTTTATCATCTTGAATGCTTGCTATCGCCCAATAATAGTAGCATATTTCCCATGTTGAATCTTTCCTCCCACTGATTGCAGGACTATTTATATTCCCAAATGACTTCCCCTGACACTGGGAAATCCAGCCACTTGGTAGCCTTTTTAACAATGTGGACCATTAGCCTGAAGCAGTTCAGGAGAGAACTTGCGCATATCCATGCTTAGATGAATTCCTGTGCTATTTCAGGAGGCTGTTGCTTGGCATGAATATTAGCTTTTAAAAGAGGCTCATGCTTTTCTCTCTCTTCTTGTTTTTATTCTTTTTTTTTTTTTTTCTTCTGCTTTCCAGTTCTGGCAATATGGAGACTGGGTGGATGTAGTGATAGATGACCGGCTGCCATTCCTAAATGGAAGATACCTGTCTGTACACCCTCGAACATCAAATGAATTCTGGCCATCCTTGCTGGAAAAAGCATATGCCAAGTAAACATACCTGATCTATTCTTCCACCCAGTGCTGAATGCTTTCTATGAGTGGTTTCACCCTCTGCTTTAGCAAAGCACGCAGGGAGGAGTACAGGCTAACAGCTGTGTATGTTGTGCTGTGCTGGTGTAAGGAACTGCGGCTGAATGCAGACACAGGGCTGACATAACCTGGAGATGTTTGTTTCAGGCTGAGGTCCTAAATACACCCAGTCTAACTCTGGGACATTAATGCCTGAGAAGTAAAATGAACCAGGCAATGGCTGGTGACACAAAAGGGGCTGGGCATCTCCTCCTTGCTTTAAGCAAACTGCTTTGCTTCTGTTATCCTTTGCACATTTTCCTCTGTTTAAAACTGCAGACTCTGAGCAGGGATTACCTCTGTTTACAGTCACCAGTCAGAGATCATACAGACATTGGGAGCAGGCAGGGAGCGGAAGCTGCTGAAGAACATGCCCAGGCACAACACATGCACTCCTGTGAGTCTCTGGTCAGCTCTCACTTCACACAGAGAGCTCTGACCCTTGGCTGAGGTTCCCAGAGTACTTCAGGGTTAATAATGATTAACAAGGAGATAATAATTAAAAAAAAATCCTGTGAGGAGTGCAGGGATCAGGGTGTAGTCCCTTAGCATCTGTAACATCACCCATTGTTAAATGTGCTAAAGAGAAATTTCTGTGCTGTGGGTAGTATGAAGGGCTGGAACTTGATACACACACCCTGCATCAAGCTGGTATAACATTTGCAAAGCAGTAAAGAGGAGCTGAAGAAAAGAGCTGATTATTCTGGCAGATTTGGTCAGGAATAAGCACGTGGTAAAGCAGCATCTGAGTGACTCGGGAATAGGATGCATTTTGCCCTGAGATATCTCAGAAAAGTTGACTCAGGATTCAGTATCAATTTGCTGCATAAGATTTTAATTACAAAGCAAACCAAACCTTTATTAAATTAAAATTGCAAGCGATGCTGTTTATGAGATTCCCATTTAAGAAGTTCTTCCCCAGTGCCCATGACAAATTCTTTTCATCAGTGTAGGACAAGGACAACCCTTCAAAATACAATTAGCTGCAGACTTCATTTGATTACATTCATTAAATACAGTGTGTATGGTGGGGTTTAACAGCATGCTCTACCTGCTCTAAGTACAACATGTTCCAGCTTATTTGCTGTCTCAATAAAAAGCACATGATAAAAACAACAAGGAGTGTGTTGGCAATATTAAATTATTATCCTATTATTGCACTCTAGCAGAGCGAATTGGGAACAGTGCTGAAAACTGGTTTCTGTCTTGTCTTGGGAGCATGGGCAGATACCTTCACCTCTCCTCACTATTTCTTACTTGTAAAAAGGCCATTTTTGTGACATCATGGCAAAATATGGTGTAGAAACTAACAGTTCAGCTCTATTTGATCTGAAACATCCATTTAAACAAGTCACCCTTGGCTCCCTTTCTGTTCAGAAGAACGAAGCTGGATGCTTCAAGATGAGATGCAGCTCATCTCCCTAAATCGTCTGCATTGGCATGAGATGAACCTTATTATTTTCCACTGTCTGTAAATGACTCTAGACAGCTGCCTCAAACGTGAGTGAATACATAAAATAAAAGTCCCCCTTTGCCTCATTTGTTCCACAGGGCATGTGTTATGCCTGGCCATGTATTTCAATCACATTACATTTCATTACCTGTGTCCAGTGTTTACACACCCCAGGCTCACCGCCTCAATGTGCATGTCCATTTTGGAAACCATCACTGCATATTCTTTATTAAAACACAGTGTAAGGACTAACTAACTCTTTTTTTCCACCAGGTTACGGGGCTCCTACCAGAACTTGCATGGAGGCTACCTTTCTGATGCTTTAGTAGACCTCACAGGTGGAGTCCAAGTGCAGTTTTCACTGAAGGATCCTCCTCCTTATCTGGAGGAGATACTGAAAGCAGCTGACACATCTCAGTGTCTGATGGGGTGTAGCACCTCAGGCCAAGTGAGTCATAGGGCCAGGAGCATGCCTTTCTGGGTTTACCATGTTTGTGTAAGGGTTGCTCTTCTGAGTGAAAAAGGAAGTCCAAAATCACTCTGTGTAATAGTTACAGCTTATGTATGCCTGGAGAGATCTCGACAACAGAAAGTATATAAGGTTATGCAGTAGGTAATGTAAAGGCTTTTGGGTAGATGTAGATGGATTGGTCTATCAAAGAGGGGTCTGTGGCTTCTCTTCTGGCTAATTCCAGTGCGATGGAGTGGCATTCTCTTGCAGCAGGGCTGATTTGGGCCTCATAGCTTTGTGATCGATTTTGGTAAGGTCAAAATGCACCTCTCTTCTATGAGAGAATGTTATTATCACATTATGATTTGCAGGCTACTAATATTAATGATGGGAAGTTGCATAACGCTTTGTGATCCTCAGCAAGTATCTTGCTAAAAAGCTGCTAAGGCTTCGCTTACAGCATGTAAGGGAAGACTAGAAAGTGTACGGCATTGCTCCTGTAGTGCCTGGCTCATAAGGACACAAAGCTCAGCTGCTGCAAACAAGACAAGAACTGGCTCCTCAGCTCAGGTGGCTGATGCTGGACTGTGGGTGGCAGGGAAATTTGGAGGCTCTAATCCTCGCAGTGACCCAGTCTAAGTCATGCTGCTGTTGCAGCAGCTCTGGATCATTGAAGAACTTGCAAATATGTGAAGACCTGTAGTTTTGTTAAATTTGCTGGACTTTTTATGGCTGCAGTGCGAACAGCAGTCACATTCCTTTGGAGCCACTATATCTGAAAGACTGTTGTAGTCAAAATGAAGTCTTTTTCTACTATACCAAATGGTAGTTCTGTGAGTTGATGGCCATACCTTTGCAGTGTAGCAGAAAGCTAAAAGCTGTGCTTTCTTCCTTCTGCAGCTGAGGAGGAACATAGAGCTGAGGAATGGGATTGTACAGGGTCATGCCTACACTGTCACAGGAGCTGTGAAGGTAAGATCAAGGACTTGTTCCTGCCTGGTGATCTTGTACTGGTGATCCACTACAGGGCAGTCACACTGCGGCTCCATTCAGAGCAACTTGAATTAGCTTCATGGTGAGAAGGGACTGTTGAAAGCACGTAGTTCGAATTCCAGGAGATGGAGGGATTCTGGCACAATGGGAGGAGAGACAATATCTGAAACTTGTAACTTTTTCTAATGGAAAAATACAACTTAAATTAACTTTTGTTTTGGGATACTTCAACAATAAATATAGCATTTCTGGGGATTTTGATTCCATGCTGACTCTTTAAAAATTAATCTTTTTCAAACGGGAGTAGAAGTACTGGCTGAAATTCTGGGATTTGTCATATGATGCAAACCTACATTTATAGAGCTCAATCACAAGCTGCCAAAAATTACTGTGTGAAAAGTAAATACCTCACTTGTTCAAGAACATAGTTTATCTTTTAAAGCTGTTCTACTTATGCAGGACTTCTCCTGGCTAGATATTAATATTGCTGATCTGAAAGCAGGACCAACGTATCACAGATCAAAAGAAATAAAGGATTTTTTACAACCAGAAGTCAGAACATGGCTTACCTCACTAAGCTGCAGTGCATACAGGGAGTGTTAACAGTGAGTAAGGCCAAGAAGAAAACCAAACAATGGCTATGCTATCAAGCAAGGTAGCCACAACACATTTTAATCTAGGAACTTACAGTACTTTGGAAAGGGGACATTGTTTTGCCTAAGCTATTTTCTCTCTTCTTCCCCTCTAATGGTCTCCTGTATGAGCCTGGCTTTGGTTTATAGCTCCTTATGCCATGGCATATCTGGTGCCATCATCATAGTCAGTGTGCTGCTTGTTGGAGGACGCTTGCTTGTAGCTAAGAGCCTCTGAAATGGAAGGACAGGGGTTGCCAGGCTCCAGAGAAGGTCCCATCTGGCTCTCCCCAAGACAGAGGTGGAAGGATCCTGAATTCTGTTGGAGAGGCAGCAGGCTGTTTCAGCTTCCTGCTGCTCATGATGTGTGCAGAGAGGAGAAATGGTCTCTGCCCCATCTTACAGCAGTGCCAAGGCATCCAGGGGGGTTGTCCTGTGGGGAAATGATTTGAGGCTGGCCAGGAGCTGGGCCTTTGCCTGGGGAGAGACTGCCACAGCATTTGTTTCCAACACTGCTTGTGTGCATAAGCAAAACCAGAAACAAAAAAGGTTTGCTTTTCCTTTCCACTTCTACCATTTCAGCTTCACTGCTGAAAGTGAGTTGCTTCTGGCTTAAAGCAGTGACAGCAAAAGGAGAAAAGCACCAAAACTCCAGCTGTTGGAAACCACAGTACTGTAGATATAGAGACACAGATTCTGTTTATCATTGTCTCTCCATGCTGACTGTCGACATTCACTCTACACAGTCTGGTGGCCTGGTTCCTCAAAGTCTCTGCCTGTGCTGACTCACAGCATCAGATGTGTAGTGTTAGACACTGGACTTTCCCAAGGCAGTTGAAGTCACTCAGTGTGGCAGGAATACTGCTGCTTCCCTCTGTTTCGGCTGTTCACTGTCCTTGGGAAAGCAAAATAGGTGCAGTTTTCTCCCACACATCATCCTTTACAATGTAGCAAAAGGCACTGATTTTTAGCTGCAGTCAAATAAGATCAGAAGTTAAACTATGCCTTGAAGGTATAGAAGCAGATCCATTTTATTACTCATTTCTTCACTGAATATCACAATGGTGAAAAGCTGTGACTGAGTTTATTTTTCTTTCCTCTTTACAGATATGCTACAAGAATGGCTGGAAACATATCATCAGGATCTGGAATCCATGGGGTCACGGAGAGTGGAAGGGGCCCTGGAGTGATGAGTATGGTCTTAAAGCTGTGATCTCACAAAGAGAATCACTCTTTTATAGGCTTATTGTAAAGGATCTCTGCCTTTCACCCATTATAATGAAACAGATGTTTCTAAATCAGTTCATTATAAGCATTAATTCCATCTACAAAGCAACTGGCCACAGAAATCCAGTCCAGGGAAAACTAACTCAGCGTTGGTTTTATATGTGCTCCTCACTAGGCCTAGCTCAGGTATCTCTTTTTCTCTCCGTGTATGTTTTTCCCAGTGGATAATTCCAGATAAGTCATAGATGAAAGAGTGGTGATCACCTGGAGTAAACTCTGGCCATGCCCCTAGGCACTGACCAGCTGCTTCTATTGAATTCTCCTGCAGCAATCGTGCATCCACCTTCCTGTTCCTTCTTCCCCTCCTATGAGTCTGAATCTGGGAAGTGTATGGCTAGCAGAGTCCGTAAGAGTAGGGCAGTGGTTTTGTGCAGTATTGAACACAGAGAGACAAAAAGGGTCCTTGGTTACCGCAAAGGCGAAGTGCCACTGGGTGGCTTGAACTGATCTTTTGGATCCTGCATACAGCTTCGGAGATGCAAGGACCCCTTTGCTGCTGTATGTGTAAGCTAACACCTCTTTCCTGAGGAAGGGAATGATACAGAGGAAGACTGCCACAGGGTTTTGTAAATAAATAGATGTTAGTTTTCCTGATGGAGTTGCATTAGTGTTTTTCTGACTAGTGAGGTGTTCAAATGTCACTCTTACGTGATTTAATAGCATCCCGCCTCTCCCTGTTGCTAGGGACACTCATAACTTCCCTGCCGAGAAAAGTCAGGCTAACATGTTGCGTCTGGATGGGTTGGTGGGTGGTGCAGACATGTTTAAGGCTGGGATAGTAGCTGTCTGCTCAGATAGCATCCTCCCATTGTTTGGAAGGGTGAACTATAATCCTAACTGTAATTGAAATGTCAGTAGAGTACGTTCACAGGTAAGCTGCATACATCAATAAATTATTGATGCATGCTCTGTTTATTTATCTTGCACTCTACAGAAAGTACAATTATGACTTAATTATAAACATGCTGCTTGGAAACAACACACTTGACTGGCTAATGTGCCCTCTACGTGTAAATGTAATATCAGTACTTCAGAGTACTATGCCTTGATGCCTCACTAACCTCTCCAGCATGGGGACAGGTGACCAGGGCTTGGAAGGGAGGATTCCCCATCCGAGGGTGGGCAATTCAGACAGACACAGAAAAGGTGCAGAGCTCGGTTTGCTGGCCTTGGCTATGAAGGTATCAAGCACAGTCCTGTTCCCAACATGCCGTTTGCTCACCCCTCCCGATCCCTCATGACTTGACGGGCTAGTTAGAGGAAAATTGTGCCTCACATCTGCTTGTTGATTTGTTTCTTTTTGCAGCTCTCCTCAGTGGGACCATGTCGAGCCTAAATGCAGAGAAGCCCTACTCAGAAATAAAGACGATGGAGAATTCTGGTATTTCCCTATCGATTCTTCTGTCTACCAGGTTTTCTCTTTGTGTTCATTATGAAAAGAAAGTCATCTAGGCAGTTCTCTGATCTTAGTGATGGCTCAAGGCACCCAGTGTTAGCTGAGTGCAAATAGCAAATTGAAGGTAATCTTGACCCCATGGATATCAGAGGAAACAAGACCTGGAGAAATGGAGCTGACCAAGATTAAGTAGCAAGCTGGTGAAAAAAATGAAGAGTGAGAGAAGGAAAAATGCAGCTGCCTGAAACCTAGTCATTTTGTCACAATGCCTTTCCCCATAAAGCGCCTAGCTTGAACCTTGGGCTGGCTGGTGCTTGGGGGGGAGCAGTTCATAGAGCTTGTGCACTTGACTGCTCTGCAGGTGCTTGTGGCTTTTCACTGCCTCTCATTACTCTCAGATTAGTTTAGCCATGTGTGAGCCATCCTTTAGAAAAGCTATTATTATTAAGTAAGTGTGCGCCTGCCCCATGAGGCCCTGGGGAAGGCAGGGGAGCAGCAGGCTGGTCTGAGATAGGTGCTGCAGGCTTGACCAAAGCATGAGTGTGGGGCAGGACACTGTGGAGGGACAAAGCAAGGTGCAGTGGCAGAGATGTGCTGGAGATAGTGCTCCACCTAGGTACTGCTGAACATGCCCTGTAATGTCCTTGGGGCTTTAGATGCAGTTAGGGCAGCCGAAATGAATTGAGAGCTGACCTGTTCTGCAAGGTATCAGCCAGCTCAACTGCAGCCTGCAGTGGTCTCTGTAATCTCCTTTTAAATATACAGGAGGTGAACGTGAATACTTGAACAGTGTCTCAAACTGAAAGGTGAGATTTTCTCCTTCTCTGCAGGATGTCCTGTGAAAACTTCCAGGAGCAGTTTTCCTGGCTGTATATATGTAATAGCACTCCAACATTTCTGGACTTTGGAGATCAGCACAGCACAACATGGTCAGTGGACACGCACATCAACCTATGGAGTCCGGTCCTTGCCAATAGGAGCAACTATTCCCAAGGTCATAAACTCTTACTGCAGTCACCCAGTCCTCTCCTCTCCACTGATGCTTATAGTGAAACATTCACTCTGAGCACAGAATTGCTGAAATATTGATTGCCAGTTGTTAATGCTTGCCCTTTCCTGTTACACTACCTATCAATTAAAGAGGCAGAAACAAAGCAGCAGCACTGGCTGCTGAGTTAAAACAGGGGACTTGTGATTTAGAAACCCTAAACTCTTTAAATCAAAATGTGCTTGTCTATCTTCTTTCAGCCAGTTGCAGTAGGTGTTACTGGGGACCTCATCAGAAAGTCTGGTCTGGCAAATATGTGGCTGATTTTACATAGCAAGAAAAACTCTGAAATTAAACAGATACAAAATGAAAGGGTTGTGCTACAAAGCTTTGTTTATGAAGGTAGAAAGGCCTTTGAGCAGATAAGATCATTGGTTTTACAGTCTGTGCAAGGACTCTTCTGGCTTTGAGAGCTCTGATTATTAGTAGGATTTTAAAAAATTTTTATCTCATCTGATCTTATCTGACTTTAGCTTACCTTATCTTACTTTTCTACAACTGCATCATTGTTTGGGCTCTGTGTTTTTAATCTAAGATGGTAGCATGTGGTCAATGGAGGAGCTGCTTTTTTCTGCAACACAGATCCCTGACTTAACAGCAAACAGGTTTTGGTTTACAGGTTTCAGCCATCTCCTCAAAATCTTGATCGCCATGTCTCAAGGGTTGATAATAAAGCAATACCTGTGCCACTGCACACCACAGGTACTGGGACTGAGTGAGGAGGTGCAGGGGCTGAACTGAGATCTTGTGGGCAGAGCTATTTTCCTTGGAGCTGTGCCAGTCTTGGGCTAAACTGCAGCTTTTGAGGCCACCCAGCACAGCTACATGGCTCAAAGTCCAGACTGATTTAAGCAGATCCTGCCATCTCAGTCCTTTTTCCCCAGTTTGGGCATTTTAGTGCTTTCTTATCAGGAATGCTTCCTGTTAATGAAAACCTTGGCCAAGAAGAAGCCTTTTTCCTCTGGTGCTCAACACTCTGTCTTGTCCATCACAAACACTAACAGAAAGGAAGGGGAGGATAACTTTGGACCATTTTGTCTTTTTCTGTTACGTGTTTATGATCTCCAAGCCACAGTTCTTTTCAGCTCCACCACTAGGTCAGGCAGCTGGTTGACAATCACTGCTTTTCTGCCTCGGGGAAAGTGTGGCATGAAAGAGAAACAGGGGTAAAGGGGGTTGAAAAATCTGCATGACTTTTATGACTTTGCCAGAGATTTCTAGAATGATTAATGGTCAATTAGTTTAACTCCAGATGCCTCAGCTCCTACTGGTAATGTGGAGACCACAGTGCTCTCTTGTATTGTAAGCATCTTGGAGCAGTAACTGCCTATTCCTCTGGGTCTGTATAAGCAAGATCTTACACAACAGCCTATTATTGGGACACGTTTGTGGCTGCTATTAATCTATTAACAATTTCTCAGCAGGTGCAATTTCAACAAATCCTCAGTATTTCTTCAATGTGCCAGATTATGACCCCAAAACCTATAATGTAGTCATATCACTCATGCGAAAGCATGCTGATGATACACAGGATGCAAAAAGCCTGAAGATTGGCTTTTTGATCACCAAGGTAAGCACAATCAGGTATCATGTTAGGCACTGTTGTTTTCTGTGTGGCCTATTATACCTGTACATGGAAATGCATGACTGAATTGTCTTTTGGGCTGTAAAAGGAGACCAATCAGTATTTGGAGTGAATGTCTCCATGCCTTCTGTCTTAGAACATCAAAGGAAAAGTAGGGTTAGGCAGGCTTAGTTTCCTTTATTCACGTTTTAAGTGAGAAAAAGTTGAACTTTTAGTTCTGTAGCATCCCAAAATAGCCATGGGAAACCTGGGGGGTCCTTAGGTTACAAGAGATGCCAGGGTAATATCCTCTGTGCCCAGCAGTACTGGTGACATGTCTTGCTGGCCCAGAACAAGGCATGACAGCCAGCACTAACTGCAAGACTTGAACAGTACTCCAGGTTTAGTAGGGAACAGAGTGGCCTCTTGTTCCTCAAAATGGGCCTGTCTTACTCATCTCCCCTTGTCTATCACTGAAATGCCATGTAAAACCCATCTGCAAAATATATGGCAGGCTTTGCTTAAGACCAGTGCAGAGGCAATTCACTCGGATACCCGAGACCTCCACTACAATTCACTATTTCCTTTGGGTTTTTTTTTTTTTAATGACTGTCCAGGGAGATGCCATTTCGAGGGCAGTTATTATCAGAGCATTACCAGGCTTACTGAAAGTGCAATTTCTAGTGCAGGTGGATGCTAGCCTTTTCCAAAGTGTTTTTGTTGTAGGCTGAGAGGAGTAGGAGGGGGTTGTTCTTTACCTGAAGAGCAAAAGGAAGCAGAGATTGGTATGACCCTAACTTCACATTCTCCTGATCACTGATGAGGTTTGCTCTAGTCCCAGACTTTGAATAATTGATGCCATAAGTCTAACAGCTCTTCATAAAGGAAGAGCATGGCTTTGTAGCTCATAAATAACAGTATCTGATGAGAAATAAAAGACGTGATAAAAAGAGCATCCCTCCAGCAAGTGGAACTCACTATGCCCACGCAAGGAGATCTTCTACCTGGTGCAGACAGCAGCCCTGCAGGTCTCCATGGGGCCAGCTGTGCCACTCAGAAGGAGCTGCTCCTTCTGGTAAATGGGGAACTCACTGTGTCCAGCAATATCACCAACTGTCCCTCAACAGTCACCAGACATGGAGGTCCCTGCGTGCTCTTGCATGATGCGTGACCCCCTCGATTAGCTACCCATTTTGACAGAAAGGAATCCTCACTGGGAGGTGATGACGTAGGTCTTGGGTTCCCTGAAAAGAGGTTATTTCATCAGAAAGTAGACTAGAGGACAGATTTGCTCTATTCTTGCTTTATACTTAAAATTTATTCCTTCCTCTCCAGTTGGTGCTCAGGTGTCTTCATTTAGTTGTTCTCTCTCTTCGTGTATTCCCAATGAATTCAATGACACATGGCCTCTGAGCGCTGTCAATCCATGGCTCACCTCAGGCTCAGTTTGGGCTTCTGAACCCAGATGATCTCCTACACAGGAGCTGAAGGGCAAGGCCAGAACAGACCATTACTAGAGGCACCAGGATTACTGTGGAGCACCTAGTCTATGAGGGAAAGGGGACAGTTAAGCTGCTCTGTCACACCACAGCTTTTAGTAATGTAGTGACATTGGTACACATCCACACAGCAGATTATACAGAAAATGTTCCCCCATGTGCACAGCCTAAGTGTTTTAACATGGGAGCTGGTCTACCAGCTCATCACAACCAGCCCAGCATCCTGCCCTGGTAGCAGCAAAAGGCAAGTCCAGGAGCTAAAACCAGGATAAGTGTACAGCACTAGTCTCTTGGTTTATTTCCCGGTGTCTAACCTCAGTGCCTGAGGGCAGTCAGAGGTGGCATCTTTGCATAAAAGTTTACAAGGGGTTTTCTTTGTGCAAGGAGAGTACAGTTGCTAAGATTCATGTGGCTTCACTCTTCCTCCCTCAACCACTTTCACTGCCATTATTCATTAGCAGCATCATTCATTGTTCAGTACCTTTTGAGATGCATCAAATTGTTGCTGTGAAGTAAAAAAAAGTTATTATCCCTTGGCAGGATGGGAGGGGAGTGCAGTGCAGGCAAGGATGCAAACTGGAATGGACATATCGATAGCTCTAGGAAGCGTTTGATTAAATATAGACGTGGAACACTAATACATGGCTCTGAGGGAAGTTTAATGTTGTGTGATAGAGCTGAGCATTGTATAGAGGCTGATTCTTGTCTCACACCGGTTTTGACTCCATTGAGATATTAATCTGCTTCTGCTTTTTACCAGCAGGAATGTGGAATGAGACTTGAAAGTAAGAAAAGGATTACACCATTTATTTCTTTGCAGCACTTCCCATTTCTATCTGCTCAAGATCTGACCCATAATAGCTGGCAGTCTACGTACCTCCCAGCCGTCTGTAACAGTAGTCATCTTCCACCCCCCTCCCCTCCCCCCCCCCACATGGCCGTTTTATGTTATTTTCTCCCAAAGCACTGGCTCTTAACTAACTCTGCACTGCTGTCAATACTATACACATGGCTATTATACTTG
>Ga0181612_164797_pt1 | contig 15530 bp, 6 predicted proteins | sample HoacroProtozoa21_FD_119630 | JGI IMG/M metagenome (GOLD analysis project Ga0181612, IMG submission 119630) | Hoatzin crop microbial communities from Cojedes, Venezuel. Combined Assembly of Gp0051906, Gp0051904, Gp0051908 | reverse complement strand
TCCTCATGCTGCTCTCGAGCCACTCTCCACCCAGCCTGTACTTGTGTTTGGGATTGCCGCGACCCACGTGCAGGACTTGGCCTTGTTGAACTTCATGCGGTTCACACAGGCCCACCTCTTCAACCAGTCATGGTCCCTCTGAATAGCACCCCTTCCCTCCAGTGTGTCAACCACACCACACAGATTGGTGTCGTCAGCAGACCTGGAACTACAGTTAAGCAGGATATTTTGGTAATTGTCTAACTAAAAATATTTTATTTCAGAGGATTCCACAGAAAGCACCTTTGAAGCTTGCTGTTATCTTTCATACTTTTGGCACTGGCCTTATGTCACTCACGTTAGTGACAATGGGCTCGTAAAGGTGATTTTGAAATTATTTTCTTAAACATAATCCACATTCCTAGGTGAAATCAAAGCTGTAGTAAATCATTCTGTTTGCCTGAATCTGGCACACATCACAAGCTATACCACAAAACACTATCTTCTCACAGAACATTTTACCCAAACTTGTTGATCCAGCTGTGGAAACCACATTAAAACACAGAGTTTACCATGTTTCTGCTTTTCTAATTTTGGCAATCAGCTCCTTGGCTTCAGCACCTTTTCATTCTGAATTACATCAGTTAGTGTAAAATAAGCAAGTTTTTATTTGGGCTGATTAAAGTCAAGATCAATCAGAAGTGATTTCTGAGCATCTGTATTACACTAGGGGCAAGCAAAGTTTTTTGCCCCAGAGTGATATCTTGCTGAAGCAGTTGATCGATTGAAACTTCGTCCTCACACCTTGGAAAGTGTAGCTTTACAGGAAAGACTGCTGAAAATTAGACAACTGTCTTGTATGCCATTAAAACTATGACTGCCATTATGTATGACAAACTTACTTTCCTGACATTTTAACAATAATTTATTATCAAGTATGAGTCATTTAAGACCAGTATAAAAACCTCAAAACCAAATAAACATAACCCACACCTATGAATTTGCTTATTTGAGGAAAACGAGTATGTAGATTCACATTAAATGTAGAAATTCAGTGTATAAAACATTATATTCACATTTTCTTAATAGAAGAATGACGTCTTAATATGATCAAGCATAAAATATAAAGAAAATCTTGCTGTTTTTATGCAAAAGAAAAGAAAGACATCTTCCTTGACCTTCGAAAATCTAAAAGCAAAGGTGGGAGCTGGGAGTAGTTCTTCAGTCAGCTTTTACATGCATTGATATCGGCTGTATCTGCCTTTAAAATTACCCTTCTTCTTCTATATGTTATTGGCTGTTGTAGACAGAAGTACCATATTGCCGTAGAGCTCCAGAAATGAAAGAGCACAAATTCCACAATGATTTCTCTCATCTCCAAGAAACTGGTCACAACACAGCTAGGTTATCATCCATAATACTTTCCTGGGACCTTTTTCCTCTTCCATAAACAACTGTCACAGACATTTCTGCACACCTCCAATGCTTGGGCATCGTGCTCAAGGCTTGCAGCTTCTTCAGCCCAGTGACCTTGGGCTGGGCTCAGGTGCAATTCCTGATACCAGCACTGATGTAATCTAAGCTAAACCATTTAGAAAGATTCAGCTTTTGAAAATCAGAGCCTATGACTGTTTCACAAAAACTGTGAGACACAAGCTGGCTGACAGACATTCTCTGATCAGACCTCAGGAGACCAAATAGCACTCCTTTTTCCCTACATTGGGATGAGTGCAAGGAAGAGATCCCAAGAAATCACCAGAGGCAGGAGCCATCACCTGAGACAAGGTTTCCAGGCTCATTAAAGTGTACAGCTCGAATCATGATACAGCAGAAAACTGAATAATCTTCTGTCTGACCTGTGATTAAATTAAAGCTGTAGAAAGTAGATCGTAGATTTATGATATAACCTGGATAAGAAAGGAGAAAAACACTGAAAATAATAGGAAAGGTGAAGAAGGAAACAAGGCAATACAGGAATAATTGAAATAAGTGCAATTATTTTAAGACATTGCTAAAATATTAAATCTGCCATCTGCAGAGGGGAAGAAAAAAAGATAACTCGTTATAACTAGGCTAGACAGTACATACTTTTAATCTGCTTCTGCAGTCACATACCTCCTATCTTTCCAGAAGTGAAAAAGAGCAGCAGTGTATTTCAGAGTTTGTGAAGGCCATATTAATAACATTCACTACTCAGTAACTAAATAATGCTTCCTGTGCAGATATGATTTTAGACCTAATTTTCACATTTCAATGAGAAGACAAATGTTGCCTTCAAGAAAAATCTCTGTTGCCAGACAAGCTACAAGAGTAAACAAATACTTGACTTTGTCTGAAACTGTTCTGCGAAAACAAACTTCATGAAGCACAGTGCTGTATATGTAATATCTAAACCCCAATACACTTACAAGGGGTATGTTATTATCTGCTGAAAACAAGCAAAGAGGTAAGCAAAAGTGGACCGAGGAAAAACCCTGAGAATGGATTTATTACTATAGCCTGAGGGCCAAAATGATGTAATGAGGTCTTTCTTAGGCCTCCGTGCAGCACTCTGATGAGTATTTTGGAAGATCATCTCTCACTGACCACTCAGGGAATTTGATCATTCCAAATTGTGCTTTGTTTGGATAGTTCAGCTACTAATGCCGATAACCTATTTATCCTGCCTCCTAGTGCATTATTTTCTTGGTTTTGTTACTCAGCTTCAGCTTTATAAACGTCGCATTGCTCTTAACTGTTCACCTTGCCCACTATGATTGCAATATTTGTAGACTGTATTGGAGTACAACATAGAAAAAGAGGGCTTCGGTTCTGCATAGGTCTGGTAGGCAGTACTGCAATAACCATTAAAGAAACTCAATCAAATTCTTTCTGATCTATACAAGTGAAATGAGACCTCATAAATTTGGAGGCTAGCTAAAGCTTTTGGAAGGTGAAAAAGCACTTTTAATTCTGTCCCACTTATTTCATTGCTTTGAGTTGAGAATCTGACAGTCGTATATGTTTTGTGCCAGAGATAAATGTTATGCTTGGCATATAACTCCACATCATTATTTATTTTAATTGAACTAAAGTCTTGTCTTTCTTTTGGGACATTAGATTTAGAAAAAAGGACTAACTGAAGGATACATGAACTATGAAATGTCAGGACAAGCTGTACCAAATAGGAAGTAGAACATTGGGTATTAACACTAGTTGCTAAATGTCTCTGAAAACATATGTTAGAAAGAGACATGATAATATAACAAATACCAGAATATAGCTGATCCAGTAAGTTCCACTTGAAATTTCATTGTGACAATTACATATGAAATAAAGTGAAAACTCATTATTTTTGCTTATTGATCATCTCTAATTCTGTGAAACTGGACACTGTCTGGGTGTTTGAAAACACTGAAGAAGTCAAGACATCATATATAAACTATATAAGCCAGATGTCCAGCCTTTTGCATCTCTTAGACTTTCCTCTGATTTAGGATACTTCTCTTTCCAATCTCTGTTTCTCTGAGTTTTTCTATATTTTCAGTTATTTTTACCTGTTGCACAGAAACACAGTGCATTCCATATATAGCTAGTTAAACTGTTGCACATAATGACCTAAATCCAAGCAAATAGTGATGTAGAGCTGTCAAAAAAATGTCCCTGACCAATATGGGCTGTATTAATTGTCTGTTCCATGGCCAGACAATGAGGATTTGTTTAAACATAAATGACAGGAAAATTCTTGTGAGCGAAGGGTCTTCCTGGCTGCAGCATTTGTCCTAGCTGCAATGGGATACAGTACAGCTTGATACAGAACCACCACAGGGTGTTCTCTGCCAAATTTTTGCTGATCTGCTGCACTTGTAATTCAGAGAAATTTCAGGACTGCTGTAAACCAATGTTTAGCTTCCGTCTGCCAGGTGGATAGTCCATGAATTTCAGAGAGTTGTGCACAAGCACATTAGATGACATTAAAGCGTACAGCTGTGAGCCATGGAAGGCTACTTACTGTGCTGCTAGGATCCTCTACTAAACCAGAGACAGACGGAAGTTTTGTCCCTTTGGAAAATCAGACCCTCTGTGTGTATAATGCTACCAGCCATCCTTTATACTCCACTCTCTATTTAGTGTAGGTCCAGCAGTTATATTTCATAAAAAATTTTCTTCCCACTATATAGCCAAAATGTTTCTGCCTCTATTATTGCAAAATCTAACCCACTATCTCACACAGCTTTATTTGTAAAGCTAATACAGTTTTGGTGTGGTTTTTTTTTTTTTATTGCACAACACACACGGTTCTAAACATTTGCATGACAATTCTCTTTTAAAATAATCAACATTACATGTAGGGCTAACCTGCTTTACTATTCTGTAATGAACAATAAGATGTTGCTATATATACATATCAAATTTATTCTATAATTATGAATTAAAGTTATGTTAGTGAAACAATGTCTTCTGCTAGCTAGGAATGTGTAAGATAGGAAAGGGCAGAATTAAATTTGGCTGACTGGCCTTGGTACATGCATTCTCATATGCTCTGTAATTACTCACATAGCTGATATTTTTCCCACAGCATCTCTGCCTTAGCCAGTGGCGCAGGTGGCTACTCCTGTGCTAGTTGATGTGAGATCCAGTATCACTCTCCATCCTTCCAGACACCTCGTTTCTCTGTTCTCTGGTTGTTCTCAAAATTGACTCCTTCTCTCATCCTGTGCAGCTCCAGTTCTTCTCCCTCTCTGCCCACCTTCACAACAGCTTTATATTTCCTTCCTGTATTCCAGAAATATTGAAAGGTTGTTGGCATATGTGCTTGGCCCATTTCAGTCTATGGTTGTCAGAACTGCCTTTTCCTTCCCTGTCAGCTGCAGATGTTACATTCAATTTAGAGTTTACACTATATGATATAAGCATATAGAGATATGAGAATCTACATCTTTCAGTAGAGAAAATTTTCCAATGCTTATGATTTGCTTATAATTGACTATGAACACTGAAAGGAACAAAAAGCAAAGAATATTTCTTTGCAAAATATGAAACCCTTGATGAAAAGCCTACAGAACTATGTGCTGGAACACAACAGTTATGTAATTTTACTTGATTTTACTTAAAAATGGCCAAATAACAAGATGTTCTCGTAATGTTATTCCCAGAAACAGCTGAAAATTCTTTCTCTGAAGTTTTTCTCAAAAAGTACAAAAAGCTTTGAGAGTTTGGCAAAATCAAGAGAAAGAGTGTCTAACAGTGGAAGGAATAGTTTTATAACAAGTTGTACCAACACTGCAACCTGTAATATATTTTCTCGTCATCACATATATGTTGAATGTACCCCATGTATTCATTATAAAATAGGAAGATAACAATAATATTTAATATTTAGTAGCAGTATGGAAAAGTAATAAAATTAAAAAATCTTATTGGAAAACATTCTCACAACTGTTTAAAAATCTCTCTGCCTTTCAGTTATCTGTCTTTGTTGGGGTTTTTTTTTTTGGTTGTTGTTGTTGCTGTTATGAGCATGCTAGAAAAAATCTAATCTTGCCCTGGAGTGATTATTGCTTTACATTCATAATATTTGAAAAGTCTCTCATGCAGAATGTTGAATGCATACATCAATGATGATAGCTTTTTTTTTCCCCAGCATGAATGACAGCGCGTAAATCTGGTCACTCATACTTTTATGCCATGCACATTTTTTAATTGCATGAAAAATAGCTATAGCTTAAATCATAAGGTAGCTTTAGTGATTCACTTCAGGAGATAGACACAGCTTTTGCAACACTGCAACAATAACTATTTAAATGTATATTGCTCTGCTCTTGACTAGGCTCCAAAAGCAGTAGGCAATGGAAAAGAATAACCGAATAAATGAACACTGAGAAAAGAAACAATTTAAAACTCTGTCTTTAAACAGGACTGTAGGTATGAGCTCCACAGGCAGCATATTTGACAGTATGCACTGAGAAGTAAAAGAATTTACAACAGCTCAGGCTTGAACACCTAATCAATAAGACAGCAAACAAGTCCAAGGTAGCTGACCGCAGCACATACCACCACCTGTGTGTAAGATATATGATTTAAATTTAGTAGAGCATATTGCAGTCGGTTGGTTACCACACTGTTTTGCCCTATATAATCACTCAACTGTTGCTGTGTGTTCTCTCTTTATTGGTATGGTCCGCTTTAATTGGACTCATTTTAAGTTTTTATACACGCCGCTGAGAGAGAATGTTTCCAACAGCGGGAAAACAGGGTTAGTCATACACCCTCCCACTCCTGCCTGCAGGCACTGTGCCCATTGCCTACCTGGAGGACACACATGGGCTGGGGATCGCCTGGGGTCCTATAAGAAAAGTTCATCTGATCTCCTCTGAGATGAGTGGTGTGAAGAAAAAAAACTAGCTTCAGATCTTCAAGCTCAGGGAACAAAAGAAAGACCTTTTCTGTGCACTATATGGAAGATATGGTGAAAATAACCTACTCCATGCTCTGTTTTGCAATCCCGTACCTTTTTATAGGTTTAGGATGCGTCAATACATCCTTTTGCAAAACAGTCCTGCATAAAGCTGGTTAGATCATGTGCAGATTCCTGCAGCTATCAATGGTGTTAAGTAAGAGCCCAGGTGCTACAGGAAACTAAATACAGTTTCTTGGCTCGGTTGCTGTAAGAAGCAGTCATCTGTATCAACAGAGATGATTTCAAAGTTCAGAAAGATAATGTATTTTTCCTTTTCCAAAACCACTGTCAATTTATCTAGTTAAGGAGCACTCCCTGCCACTTCTGGTTCCCTGCTTTCAGGTCCTTGCTTGGCCTTTGCAATAGACCCATGTCTCTCACTAGTATGCCATAATTTTCATCACCATGCTTTACATCACCTAAACAACAAGCCCAGTCTTCCTGCACACATGGTGTTCAGCCGCTGAGCTTGTGCTGTGCATCTGCTGCTCCCACGACCTCCCTGTTACTTAGGACAGCCCTGACGATGCAGCAGCTATTTCAAAGCCCAGTCTCTTAAGCAGACAGTCCAAAACTGGTCACAGTACCATTTCACTTTCGCTTATGGCCCAGAAAATTTAAGCTGATCGCAGTTCTTTGACAGAAAAAAAATCAAACCTCATTTCATTTTTGTAAGGACTTAATGTTAAATTTAATATTTCAATGTCTTAGACTTATGGTCTTGGATTTAATGCCTTTTTAGCTAAGAATTCCCAAAAGCACATATTTCCAGCTGTGTGTAAAATTACTATCCAAAACATAAGGAACAATACAGCTGAGCCAATTCCTTTTTGATGAAGGAGGCAAGTTAAACACAAGAAGAAAGTATTTACAATGCAAAGTGTGTCTAAGAAAAAAATTGAAAGTGTATATACTAATAATTATTACAAAACACCAGAAACCTAGCATTACATTAAAACAGATAATTCACAGGCCCCAAATAATGAGGACAAATGATCACTAAATAACTCCATAACAAACATTTTCTAAAATTAAGGATTGGGGTGGCTAACAGAAGTTTGGATAGAGTTTATTTGGGCTGTAACTAAAGTATGAAATAAGCAGCAAGCAAAATTTAAAAAATTAACAGATCTAGTTGAAATAAATGAGCTCTCAGTATGGCAACAATGTATTTTATCTTCAGAAGCTAACAGCTTTTTTAACAATGATTTTAAATTCTCAGTCCTCAAAACCTATTACCTTGACCCTTTTCTTGAAAATATTTTTTGTCGTACTATTTATTTCATACGCAATTTAAATTACCTAAAAATATCCCTGTCATATAGGGAAAAAGAGGTCATCAATTTATTTATTGATCTCCTAACTACACAGGCATTTGTATAACACAATGCAATACAGCTGTCAAATTACAATTGGTTAATATACTGTAAATATTCAAACACGATTAGATAGAAAATCGTTCTGTTCCACACATGCATGTCTCTGTGCCTTACAGACAGGATCAATGCTGCTCAGCTTGAGTAAGACGCTGACTCAAGGACACAAACATCTGGAAAGGCAGGAAAGGGGTCTCGTACCCAGGTTTCATGCAGTTTTGGCCAAAGAAGCCTGCGATTTGTCAGGGGACATGGATCCATGTAGTAGCTTGGAGATTGGTTACAAATACTCGTGACCACTGACACCCTGCAGAGATTTTCTAAAGATCATGAGTGCACATGGCTCTTTGGAGGTACTGTTTTGGATTGGTATCTCAAACAGAAAAGGACAGCTTCTTTGTCGCTCTTCCACCTCCAAAAAGGAAACAGGAGGTTCTTCATACAGCTGTGACTTTTTGAGATTGAGAGCTAGGACAGCATACACTTGGGGTGAAGGCAGAAAACGTTTTTGTAATCCTCTAGCAGTGTAGTTTTTTTTCTTTTGCACCTGGTTCTAAACCTCATTTTGAGAGACCCGTATAATTTGACACTTTAATGCAACAAAAATCAGCCCAAAAGTGCTTTCTGTTAATAAAATTTGTTGGGAGCCAGGAGACAAATTCAAGATCTTTCATTAGCTTCTCACTGTCTTCCTTCTGGGAGTCTGATCTGCAATACATTAAATAGGATATATTCAGATACTTGTCATGAGTTGAGTACCTAGCCATGCACACTACTCACTGAATAACAGCACATCGGAGAGGTGTCTTAGGGATAAGTGATGATAAAGAGTTGACTATGGAAGATGTGTTTTCTTTGCTGCAGGGAAATTCCCAGACAGTGCTCTTCCTTCTTGGTGCTGCCACAACAGATCAAACAAGGGAGCATGAGAGACTGAATTTCCCTCAGTACAGGTAGCAGAGTCTGGCTGTGCCTTGACAGTACCAAGCTGGAGATATTTATAAAGCAATATAAAAATATTGCTCTTATCATCTTGTGTTTGCCATTTCAAACTTCCCTAGAAATCTTCTGACAAAAAAATGAGCAAAATTGTGACAAGCCTGGAGGGAACAAAAGTTTGTATGGATGACACTTATTTTAAAGGAAATCAGAGAAAGAAGTCAAGCAAAAAATTCAGTACATTTGTCATAGATTGAGTCTACGTTTTGAGATCAATAGCAAACATGGATGAATATAAGCCATCTGACCATTTGCATTTGACAAACAGTTTTACCAGTTGACATATCCATGACTGCTATATCGAGATCTTTTCTTTACTAAAATCTGCACCTGTAACTAGTGCCACAACTCAAGGATTCAGTGCATTGTCTGCAAGATTACAAAAGACACCTCTATTTATACAAAAGAATGAATCAGAGTAAATCAAATGGCTAAGCCTTATGAGGTAGGTTAAAATTTGTTCAATACTTTCTAAAGAAACCTGGAGGAAAGTTATGATCTCCCATGTAGCTTCTGATGAGGTCTTTAACTTCATGTTTTCTGAAGGTGCAGGAAAATAATATTTTATCTACTCATCCACTTATCTCATATTGTTCTCTAACCTAAGAAAACTGTTTGTTTACATCACCCCAGTAAGCATCTAGTTCAAAACCATAGCTGGGATCTGGAAACATGATCAGCTTTGGTAGCAGGAGAAAGACCTAGGAAAGGCCACATCTGCCCTTTGTTTCTCTAATGGCTTCATAGAGTTTGAAACAAAGCTCAAATGTGAACACCAGATCCATACATGCGGGCAGGGTGGCCAGATTTTCATAAATGATACCATAAAAAAACCACTTTAGAAATAAAATAATAGTTATGCTAATCCTTAATAGGCATCATGGCATATAGTAGTCAGGACAAGATGAAAACTCATAATGTCTATCAAAAGAAAGCACATGTAAACAACAACAAAAAAATCTGATATGGGAAATTAAGAGGAAAACCACAAATTTTCTTTCTGTTTTTCTCTCTGGCTCATTTTTATGTTCTTGTAATTCTCTTTGATCTAGATTATTTGTCTTCAGAGTGTAGTTAAGGTTATTATACTTATTGAACTTGATATTTAAAACCAGTAGATCAGCACATATTATAAATTGATGATGAAGTATAACAGATGTTATATGATTTATATACCATTTCAATTGCAGAGATATGTTTTTTAAATTTAGTTGTTTTATTTTGCATATAAAGAGTGATTCATGTTTATCCAGTGCATAGGATGTTCTCATCTTTTTTCCCCCTCTATTTAAGGATGTGTTCAAGGTTTGGGCCAGTCTCATGTCCTCAGGTATTTAACCTAACCAAAGCCTGTACTTCTACGCATTTGGAGTCACTGAATTAATAAGGCAGGCGATGAAGCACATCTGCCTGTCTGAGGGTGAGAATGCAAAACTGAACCATGTATATTCACTTATCATTAGACACAGAACTAAATGTTTTAGTCCCTGTTTTCTGTCCGCTGGTCTTTTTGTCTTTTCCGACACATAGGCCACCTTGTTGACTCATCTGTGTAGCTACCATTTACTGCTGTTTATTCTGTTCCTAATTGCCCTTTCCAGATCTTCAGTAATAATGTGTAGTGAGGAAAGAATAATTTAATTAATTTAGATTAATGAAAGTCCAGATCAATTAGAAGACTTGAACAAGACTGTAAGACTGTCCTGTTCTTCCATCATCCATGACTAGCACTGAACAACAGAAAAGACCACACTGTTGTTTTCACGTCAGAGGTGGTCCTTATGATCATTTTTGTGCACTCTTCACCGTAACCTCACTTCACCACCCACCCCGCTCCTGTTCTGTAGGACTAGTGCGTGAATAATTCACTTCTCAATGAGAACAAAGCTCTTGTAAATGAACTTCAAATGCTGTTTGGTTGAATGCAGTGAATGGGCATGCCAAAGAGCAGAGTTACCTTGTCCTAGAAAACAGCTTCATTCCCCACCTTCAACATGTCTCAAAAACAGCAGGCAGGACTGTCAAGGATGCATGTAAATACATTTTTTTCCCAGCAAGGGAGACAGGGGAGTTGGAAAGGACTATAAAAGAAAATCTGATGGTGATTACTGATAAAACAATTCTACTTGAATTTTGAACTTTGCTGCTCCACAAAATCCACTAACCACCCATACGAGGCTTCCCAGGGAGAATTCCTCTCCAAAATACAAAGCAAGAAAAGTCAGAGAAGTTTGCATGAGTGGAAGGAGAAGAATAATCAAGCCTCTTTTTTTAGGCTTCTGGCAAAAATGAGATGGTTATACTGTAGTCAGAGATGTATCTGGCTGATCAGTTTTCAGATACTGGCCAAAATTGGGAGTCTTGTCAACACCTATGCTACAACAGACCCCAGATGCCTGGATCCCAGCCCTACGGTACATGCCTCTCATGGCTCTGAGCTGGACTCAGATCAGAAGAGAGATGTATTGATCCTTTAGAGAGATGGGTACGCTACTGTTTCAGAGACTTTTATGTGCCCAAGGACCTTCTAGAACAGAAATAGTCAAATAATGATGCATTTAGTGATGAAATGAATGTGCTATATCTGTACAGATTTCATAAGCATATATTGCAATTAAAATCTTATTTTTTGATGCACAGTTTGACCTATGTTGTTTGACCTAGGAGGCAGTGGAATAATGTATGTAATTCACCACAGAATACAAATTTAACAGCAGAAAACCACATAAAATAGATGTGGCTGACAGCGGTATTCTGATGGTTTTATCCATGGGAAATATCTCTAATAAGATTCCACTGTTTGCGGGTCTAAGCACTGTGGAAGTGAATTCAATAGTGTCATCAGTCCAGCTCCAGGACTTGGGGACCAATGTGAACCTGATCCATGTTTTCTCAGATACAGAAATATGAGCGTCCACAGGACCTTTTAGTACATTGTCTCCAAGAGATGATGCTGCATTAGTGTATGCTTGGCTCTGTTTGCAAAACATTCTCCCCCCAGAGACAGCTGGCTAACATGGCACCCAGCCCCATGGCAATGCAGTCGGCACTCCCAGCTTGGACATATCTTCTCTCACACTGTATTCATCCGCGGTAAGGACTGTCCTTTTAAAACCCAGGTGTGCAATCCTGGAGAGGAACTATGGCTAATTAATAATAAATTGATGACCTAGGTGGCTGCATTTGTTGGGGAAATTTTCTTTCACCCATTAAAACCTGTGACCACATTTTTCAGGCTGTATTTGTAGAACTACTAACCGTGATTTTTTAACTATTAGTTTATTCTGTCTTTTATTTCCTTCTCATTATTTTTAATTTTTTCCCTCCAAGCCGTAACTTAACTGACTTGAAAACTGTACGCAGTCTTGTATACTCCATAATGAAAAATCCTGCGCTGAAATCACAGAATCACAGAATCACAGAATAGTAGGGGTTGGAAGGGACCTCTGTGGGTCATCTAGTCCAACCCTCCTGCCGAAGCAGGGTCACCTACAGTAAGTTGTAAATCAATGGAGTAACGCTTCCTCTTCCACCTAAGTAAACTTTCCAATTTCTTTGGCTCAAAAATTCTCGTTTTCTGAAGACTACACTCTGCATCAGCTGGAAAGCTTTGATCTCACTTAAAGTATCGTCGTTCATTTCCTTCAACAGGAGGCCATTGCTAGTAAAATCACTATTTATCCATCGTAACTGTGTAACATCATAATATTTTATTGCACATACATATGCAATATTTTGTGGGTTTTTTTCCTAGGAGAAAGGTGTTTATGCTTCAGTGAGTGTGTGGAGCCTGAAGTTAATTAGGCAGCCCGATTCCCTGCTCTCAGTGCATACTTTAACATGTGTACAAGCCATGAACAATTTTGGAATTCTTGTCATAGAGGCAGTACAGGCATTATCTTGACCCAGACTCATTTGCTTTCACCTCCTGCAGCATTAAAGATATTTTTGAACAATTTGTGAAAACCTAGGAAATAAATTCACTGTCTATGAAGACTGAAGGTCTGGATGAACAAATCATAAATCAACTGTCAGCACATGCCAAAAGCCGGCATGCTCGAAGCTAAAAATGCAGACACTCTGCTGATGTGTAAAGAGTAATTCTCATGGAGAAAACTACTAGGTGGAGGAAAAGAGAGAAAGGGAATGAAAGCAGATCTTTTTGGAACATGAACAAAATCAAACGAGTTTTTTACAAGTGCACTCACAGTAGACTGTGGTTTTTCTGAATATTGACTGATTTTTCCCAGAAGCTCAAGTGCAAAAACCATACAAATTCCAGCATTCCAGAGTTGGGAACATTTTACATCCACTTTGCACAGGTAGGAACAGAAAACGGCAACAGAGATTTCAGTCATTTATGTTTTATAATATGTCCTGATTTATGCCTTAATATTAAAAAACTGCATTGGGAAATGGCATTTTTGTTAATGCAAGAAGAAAGACAATTAGTATGAAAAAAATTGTGAGCCTTTAAAATTGTCGCAAAGTTAAAATTATATGTTCATTATCAAAAATAAGTGGTAAATTCTTAAGAGCAGGAACAGTTTAAGTGCGACTTCAGAACAGGAAAGGTATAGAAAGTTCTCTGTGGGAGGTTGTGCTAAAAATTAACTAAATTATCATTATGTCTAAACTTTTTTCTATTCAGTAATTTGCCACTATTGTTGCCAGCAATTTACTAAGAGGGTACAAGGGGAAGAATTAAAAAAAAAGATTTAATTAAGGAATTCCTCAGAAAAAAAACAAGCATCAAGTGACATCTCATGTACTTAAAGCTTACAAGTCAATAGGAGACTTGCAGCTTCCAAATTCATAATTATGTCCCATTGCTAATGGTTTGGCACAATTATCTCTCTGAGCAAGGTGTTCTGTTACCAAGAGAGATCTTGGAAAAGTCAGGAAAAGCAGAAGGGTTCACTTGCCAAATAAGAGTTGCTCCATTCCTAAAAACAAACAAACCAACCAACCCAGCCTGAAATCACTTTCACTGCAAAAATCCTTGCTCAGTTTTCTGGACAGTTGTTCTGAGAGTGGGACAATGATTTTGGGGGATTACAGACAAAAAGAGAGAGGTTGATGGTGAGGAGGAATTAAACCTCAAAGAAGAGGTTGGACGGGTAACAAGCTTCTTGAACAACTTCAAACTTTGTTTCTCGGACACTTAAAAAAAAAATGGTATCAAAAAGATACCCAAGAGATAAGATATTGCTAAAAAATCTTTTGCCCAGTCCTATGGAAAAGGTTTGTTTCAACGTTCAAATCTCAGGTCTGTACGTTACCTACTCTACCTCACATGAATACTGGGACTATTAAAAATTAGCAGCAAAGTAGTGCTCAGACTTACCAGACATGGATAAATCTCTCTTCTTTCTTTCCAAAAGCTGACTTTATACAGTGCGGTGCATAAGCCTCGGACAGTCTCAGGCAGTGACTTAGTCAATGGCATTAGTAAACAAAGTGCAGTTTCAGCTAGAGACGGAGAAGATTAAAATTAAATAAGAAGAGTTGGCCCTGTCAGAAATTGTCTCCAGCGGGAATTTAGGTTCAGCCTTTTGAACTTCTAGCAGAAGAATATTCTTCAGGGTGTGTCAAGACCTAGCAAGTCAACTGCTTCATGTAACCCAATGGAACCACAGTACCCCACCCAACAGCACGTGCTGTCATCATTGAGATAAGCAGTCTACTACTGGTGTCATATTGTAAACACATTATTAAAGTCATAGCTGAAGTCTGATTGCCATAAACAATTGAGTAATTCTTGAGATTTTTTTAACACAACTGAAGAGACATGGAGAAAGTTGTTACAAAAAATATAGAGACCATTTTTGTTAGAAAATTACAATTTCTGTCAAAACATGTGCAGAATAAAATGAAAAAGAAAGTTCCCTGTGATTCACTGAAGGATTCAGAGGGAGTAGTCTCAATATGACAACAGTTTCAAGGTAAACACATCTTTCTCAATATTTAGGATATTTCAGAGAAAAAATAATAGATCTGCAATCAGCTTACCACCACCTGCATGATTTTCTTAGTCATGCCCTCCCTCAGTCTTCTCTGCTCCAAACTAAATAGTCCACATTTTCTAGCCTTTTCTTCTAGGGCAGCTTCTTCATACCTTGTATCGTTTGCACATTTTCTGGTGCCTCTACATCTTTGAGATCCAGAGACCAGAATTGCGCACAGGCTCAAGGTGTGACTATACCACAGAGGTTTTGTAGTGGCAAAATGACACCTTCTTTCTTTTCCCACTGTATACTCTGTGGTGTATAATAGAGGTATAGAGGTATAGAAAAAAAGCTTAATGTAATTTTCTCACACAATTAGAGAAAAGATTGTCCTCTTGTCTCAAAAGTCACTGCTGAATTATCTTCTTAAATGAGTACCTAAACTTTCTTAATTCAAAACTAAAACATGGCATGTCCAAGAAAACCCCACACATCAAATTCAGAAAAGTTTTCTGGGGTCCAAACTATTTTTTCTCTGCATGACACCTGAATAAATAGATTTTATATGAAGTGTGAATATCAAGCAGGCAAGACGAAAAAACGTCTCCACTAACCCCGGTAGCCAATCCAGAGCTACTGGAGAGAGTCCAGCGGAGGGCTACAAGGATGGTGAGGGGACTGGAGCATCTCCACTACGAGGAGAGGTTGAGGGAACTGGGCTTGTTCAGCCTGAAGAAGAGAAGGCTGCGAGGGTACCTTATAAATGCCTACAAATATCTGAAGGGTGGG
>Ga0181612_120547_pt1 | contig 15530 bp, 10 predicted proteins | sample HoacroProtozoa21_FD_119630 | JGI IMG/M metagenome (GOLD analysis project Ga0181612, IMG submission 119630) | Hoatzin crop microbial communities from Cojedes, Venezuel. Combined Assembly of Gp0051906, Gp0051904, Gp0051908 | reverse complement strand
TATCCACTTTTTTTTTTTTTCATGAATGCAGGGATGCACATAGTGAGCTTGGCTGTCTCTTCATGGAACAGACTTCTTCCAAAAAGAAAAAAAGAGTTGGGATACATAGAAAAGCATTCTGAAGCTGCTTGCATAACACAGCCTCACCCACCCCACCACAAGACCCCATATTACTAATTTTGCCCAGCCATGAGGCACAGAGAGAAGAAGAAAGATCAAGGTATTTTAGGCAGGGAACTTGCAGCCATCAGGGATTAAAAAAGGAATGAATAACTCAGTTAACTCTTATTTAAGCAACATTGGTAGAAGTCCTTCAAGTGACCTCCACAAAACTTTGCTGAGGCATCCTTTTATACTCTGCTGTAAGATTAAAGCTAACTTCCATAGCTTTAAATCTCCTCTTTCTTAGATGTCGTATGCTGTCATTCTTGACATGTATAAAAGAAAGCTGATTAGAGAGCCACCTTGAAGACATGACTTTACTGAGTCATCCAGTCCTGGAGATACATAAAATTGTTGCTGGTTTCTGGGCATTTCTCCTGAAAGGGTGAATGAACTGATTAGGCTGAAAATGCCATTGGCTCTTAATTGCCTGCAGAACCAGCCGTCGCCTCTAGCGAGAAGACAGAGAAGACAGAGAAGAAATGCTGCGGGCAGTTATTTCAGCAGTACTTTACCAAAGAGATTATGCAGGATTTGTATGTCTTTGAATCACTGGCTTATGTAAACACCAGATGTAAGTGAAATGCAGTATCTTAACTAAAATGCTGTATTGTCGCCAGTGAAAGCAATATATTGTTAAACCTAATGCTACTGTTACCTATATTTGGGTTGTGTACCTGTAGCATTCTCCCTGCCTCCCTGAGCTTGCCAGAGGCTGCTCTCACACCCAGACGCGAGGCCCCCATGCATGCCCTGTTCTTGAGGTGGGCTCAGAGGCAACGTTTCTTGGTGTCTTCAGAGATCAGGTCTTGCCCTGAAGAAGGGCCTGGACACCAGCAGCTTCCTTCTTCTCACCCAGTGCCCACGCATCTGTCCTTGGGGTTGTGCTGGCTCAAAGTTCCCCAGGAAGAGGCACGTGAGGGACCATGTTCTGGCCAGAGGGAAGATGTGGCCACGGCCTGCTGGTATGGATGTGGAGGAAAAGGAGCATCCTGAAAGCATTTAAACTGCAGGGACACAGGCCATGGGGTCGGTGCCTGCCATTCTGTCCCCCAGTGGCTGCCAAGAAAATCTTCAAACAGATGCAGGGAAATGGCAGAAAGCTGTTGTCACAGGGCTCTTGCCTTCCCAACCCAGTCTCCTCCCCACCACTGCTGGCCCCAGTCTCGGGGAGGGACACACATTGTGTGTCTAGGTGAGTGCAGGACATGGGTCCATACAGGAGAGCTCTTGCTGGGTGGCCAAAGGAGTTGGAGGTAGGTGTTTCTCCTGAAGGTGTTGCCTGGGGCAGCTCCCCACAAGCATGTGTCTAGTGGAGAAGCATTCATTCAGACATAGTTGTTCAAGGTGCTGAAACAGCAAAGCATTTAGGTGCTGGGTGACAGATGTGGAGTCAACAGGGCTTTGTAGGTGTTTATGGTAAACACAGTCTTTTCACAGTCTCACAGCAAGCACGTGCCTGAACCTAGAACTGGACTTGCTCTCGCAAGACCTTGCCTTGGATTTTGTTCCTGCAAGAGCAACGAAACACTTCATTTCCTTCCTTCCAGCTCTTTGAAGAACTGCATTATAAAGACAATCATTATAGGTCTGCAGAAGAGGATGGTGAAAGCCACATGCAAAAGGGCTACTGGTGACAGTAGTACACTGCAGACCTGCTATGGTGAGGGGATACAAGATGGTCAAGCAGGGTTGCTGGTGTATCTGCATGGGGTGGCCAACTGGCCAACAGCAGAATAAACTGTACTACAGAGTCAAAGTCTGCACTAGTAGTAATCATTTTACAAACAAACAAACAGAAGTATAAATACGTCAGGTGTATTCAGGTATAAAGGCTGCTGCTACAAGGGTTAGGCGGTGCAGAGGCTGAACGGGCAGGGAATTACTGATGCACAATACTCTTACAGGTTTAGTCACAGAGGCAAAGTAAGAGACTTCTGAAAATTGAGCTGGCTCTGCATTTTATGTCCTGCCTAGCCAGGGTGGAGTAGCTTGTCCCCTCCAGCCTGACTTATTTTCTGCTCTGCAGATACCACAACCAGCAATGAATGCATTGGAGGCTTCTTCGTCTCCCCTTGCAGCAGCCAGATGTGGCTCCTCATCTGGCAGGGGAGGGGGAAGAGGAGCGCTTCATGCTCAGCATGATGCCTGCTTCATCCACAAAGTGGTGCAGCAATTGAGGACAAGGTCTGAGGTTTTCCAATGCTGTTCTGCTATGACAATAATAATTCAATTAGCTGACCAAAAAAATGTGACTTAGAGGTACACAGCACTAAAATGTGTTCCTTCTCAGTTAAAGCACATAGTTATGGAAAGTCATTAACCCTGCTGCAGAAGAGCCGTAAGTACTTCACACTTTATTAATCCAACAACAAATTGTTAGGTACCTGTTCAAGTTCCCAGCTTTACTTAAGACATCTGGGATCTTCACAAGTCATCTGATAACAGGTTTTCACTGCTGATCTGTTAAATGAACTTCGTTAACCTCCTACTCCGTAACAGTGAGTACCTTTATGCAGCTTTCTCTTTCTATCATGCAGTTTACTGAGATACCAACTATCCAAGAAAACCAGCATGCTCTGAGGCTGGAAATGGCTGGAGAGTATTGTTTTGATCACTGTGATCTCGAACCTGAACCCCTGTTCCTTCTGGCCTCTTTAAGAGGGGAAGGTTTGCAACTTTCTTTTTTATTACTGTGGCACCACATAGCAAGGAATGAACTAGCTTTTCCATTACAAAGCACTTTTTCATTTCTCGGCACGCTGAAGCCTGGCACACAATGCTAACCCAAGACGCAGGAAGTTTGTTTAGCAGCTTAAAGCGAATTAAGCTTTCTTTGAGTTTTGGGAGCAAACTGGATTGTTTGTTTCTGAGGGGAAAAACTGGGTGGTTTTAGCTGGAGCTTGGCAAAATAGTGTATGTATAGAGCCAGGAAAGCCAGGTTGTTTTGCTGTCTCTGAATATATTCTTTCCCCTTACTCAGACTAAGATTTTATTTCTGAAAACAGACAAGATTCCAGCAATCTCTTACTTCTTGCTTTGAGTAAGTTCCCTCTTTCGTTCATGTACTGCATTTGCCTTTTTTGTTTTCCTTCTTTTGCTGTGCCAGTTCAATGCTGAATACAGCTTCCCCATGCCCTACATTTACCAACGCAGGAGGGGATCCCTCCTGTTCCCCCTGCAAGCAGCCTCGCTGGTTCACCCTGGGCACAACACCCTTTGCACACTGTGGTCGCAAACAACACAAGTCCGAACCCTGCAATGAATTCATGGGGAACATAGAGAAGCCTCTCATCGGTCTTCAGCAAAACACATTCCTGTCCTGTGAAAGAGTGTCAATGTAATAAGGATCCAGGGCAATTATTTCCCAGCTCACTTTCCTTCTTAGATCCCCCAGAGATGTACCTCTCATTCCCCAAAGAGGGAGTGGGCTTTCCTCTCCTTTATCGCTTCTGCTGAGAAAATGCTAATAATGCTGTTGGTAATATCATATGCTTTATGGTCAGTTGCCTCCGTTTTATTTGTAAGGTATTCCGAGATGCCTGAATAAGTCCAAAATACCCTTCAGCCATAAGCCGTGCTCAAGGAAAATTGATTGAGGAACTGAAGTCATTAGAGGAGGTAAACAGTGTTAAGCAAGATATATGAATGTATAAACCTACATTGCTGCTCTGTCCATTTGAAGATGACACTGTAACATAGATCTATGATCTCTAGTTTAATTTTGACTTAAATGGGTTGCTGACTGTGTATCAATTGTTATTTTCTTACAAAAATGAGATATTACATGGAACTGGGGTTTTTAAATTAACGTACATCTAGTTCCGCTTGAATCGCATACAGGATCAGCAGGGGCATGGGTTTTTTTGCTTTTATAACACCAGTACAACAGCAGAATTGCCCAGTGCATGCTGCCACTTCTGTGTTTCCTCCTCCTAAAGGCAAAATTGTCTGTGTGCCTATCTGTGCAGTGAGCATAATGAACATTGTATTAATTTAGATCCACCCTCAAAAACTAAACTAAGACAAAATCCAAATGGAAAATAATTAAAAATAAACGCCCTTTCTCTCTAAAACCAGAACATGGGAAAAAAAGTCACCCTTTCATAAGGTTAACCCTTTGTGTTCCTTGGAGCCTGTAGACCTCAAAGCAACCTGCCAGGGGAAGTTTTCATCAGTAAGTGCTTCATCCTCATTTAACAGTGGGAGGAAGCTGATACAGCCCATCTGTTTCATTTTTGAGGTACACAGCTTAGGAAGCTGATTTGCCACACATAATTTGACGCGCTGAATGACAATGTCAGGAAGAGAACTCAGGTCTTGTGTGTGCGCTGCTCTGCTCTTGCTGGCTAAGATCAAAGCAGCCCCTTTCCTTTGGAGCATCTGTTACAGACAAGCAGCTCCACAAATAGCCTTGCAGTAGCATTTCTGCTCTGACTAGCACATTATTCAGTCCCTCAAAAGAAAGTCATGCCAAGTATAGCTACAGTTATAGTTAGTGTAAATGTCCCATAGGAGAAATAATGTCCAGTACACAACTCGCAGTCCCATTTTTCAGTCCCAAAGACTTTAGGCTTCAGTCTAATTCTTTCAACTAACAGTACCACGTTTGCCACATGAAGAGCCTCTTGCAACATCGCTTCCGAGTCCTGTCAATAGTTCTTGTGCCACTAAAACCATGCTGCACCCACAACAGCAACAGAAAAATAAAGGGGGGGGGGGCATCCCCTAATTTTTCTGAGCAGACTTTGCTTTTTATGCAAAGGAAAGCTCTCAGTTGCGGCCTTAGCACAGAAGTCACATTATGCAACTGCCTCTCTCGATGGCACAATCAGCTTTGCTGGGGCACTTTCTCTACGGGCGTCCTGCTGTGCGGATCTATAGAAGAACTTTGACTGCAAAGATGGTGGAAGTAAAGACTTGAATAAAACGTTTAAAATCCCTATAAAGCTAGTTTCTCATTTTAATTAAAACTTTAATTCTCTTCCTTCATTACACAAAGTAACTTTCTAGCTCTAAGAGCCAGAAACCCAATGAAGTAAAAATGCTGTAATTGTATGATACAGGGAATGGAACACATTTAGTGTCCGTAGCAGCAGCAAATCCCCATTTAAGAAATTAACAAGAAACCATGGTACGTTTTTGTGGCTGTGTTCTTACCTATTGTAGTGTTAAAGGCTGCAGCCAGAGCAAAAAAGCCCTGCCTTTTCAGTCAAGATACGTGCTAGAAATTAGTGCAATGGATCCAGGCAAGAGGATTCAAATGGAAAATCCTCAGAATTCATATTGAAAATTCTCCAAATTCATGTTTCCAAATATTCCCTGCCCAATGGGTTCCCTGACCACCGGTTTAGTACTGACCTGGACTTTTATTTATCCTTCCTTTATCACTACTGGCAGCCCGTGCTCAGAGACCTTTTGTAGAGAAAGGCGCACCACACATGATATTGCCGGAGTTTTTAATGAACAGCGTTGAGCAGAGATAGACTAACTGCCTCAAGCAAGCTGAGGGTGTTCCGTAACGTCATACGGAAGCCTCAAATGCCACCAAAACAAAAGCTGGTGAGATGTTTCAGGATTGCTTCTTGCTGAAGCCTGAGTTTTCTTGTTACGTATTACCTCATGCGAGTTTTGTTTCCCCTGTGCTTCCCCAAACTGGGCAGAGCCTTGTGCAACAGCACTGGCCCCTGTCCACCGAGGAGAACAGGCTCTGCGACGGGCGTACGGACGCTGCTCCAGCACCTGCCACCCCACAGACCGCCGTGGCTAGAGGATCAGGGCTGAGAAGAAAAGAAAGGCAGAAAGCAGCTCTCTGCTGTGAAGAAGGAGATGTTATGTCACACAAAACCAGGAGCTAACAAACATGAGCTTTTTACCCATGGGGTCAGGCTGTGCAGGAGGGGAGACAGAGGCGTCTCTGTGGCCACGTTCACGGGATGCCGGGAGCAGGCAGAGGGAAGGGGCTGAGCCAAGAGAAAGAGGTGAGACCCAGCCACAGAGAGCTGCTACACGCCCTTTTGTCAGAGGAGGTAACCAGGCATCTGAAGCAAAGTTCAGCACTAGAAAATCTCCCGCTGGCTGCTGCAGAAGCCTCCATTTACAGAGCCCCCAGATCCATCGGGAGGACCCACGTGGGTTTGGCTGCTCCAGGGGCAGAGCTCTGCCCTGACTACGCGCAGTCGCCACTGAGCTTGCTTAGACCAGGGACACCAGTGCCTGGACATCACCGAGGACTGCAGGGCTCGCTCTGCTTCAGAGCCCACTGTGGATGCTGCAGGCAAAGCAATGGCATCTGGGAACGGTGTTAGAAATGCCAAAAATATCCCTCCAGGTGCTGCCAGAGGCTTTAAAGCTGACAGGAGTCATCATGATGAGCTTTCCCCACCTTTTCCTTCAGTCACATTTATCTTCTTGTCAGCTTTTCTTGTATCCGAACAATAATGAATACACCAGCAGTTTAAAACTCATTTCCCCAGCCTGACGAGGAACCACTCCAAGCCCTGTCATTTACCCAATCCAGATACTGTATTATTTTGCCAAGGTTTCTCCAGACCTCACTTGACACCTTGAAAACCCCTACTTCTCAGCCTGCGCTGTAGCTAGACAGTAGTTGCTATTCTTAAATGCAAGCTTGTCAAAGCCGAGCACAGCAGGTATTAATAACCAGCTGCTGCTTTTCTTCTCAAGCAAAGCAAGGAGAAGCTGCTGAAGATCTGTTTACATGATTCTTAAAAAGCAACGTTCTTTCTCTCTAGAAGCATTATTGATTTAATTGAAGAACTCCCCTGTGGGAGGGGGTTGCTTGCGGAAAGGTTACAGCCTGTTAAGAAAAAATTATCTCCATCAATTGTCAGCTCCTTAACTTAATGATGACAATCTTGAATAGCTTGCTCTACTCTGCAAAATTACATACAGCACTTAATTAGATTAATTAGCAAAATAGAGTTATCATAAAGAGTCTGGCTCTATATTTCAGTGCCAGAAAGGAAGGTGCAAAAAAAGAAAAAGGAAAAAACAAGAGTGCAAGTTAGCCTGAATGAGACCTGTCACTCATTAAATAGTAAGTGGTAACTGCTGTGTTTTGACTGTTCAAAATTTGTTTTCATGCCTGTTCCAAAATCTGAAAAAAGAGCTCAAAAACTTCTTTTTTGATAGATACTTGCAATGAATACAACTTAGGATTGCTTCTTGCAGTCCTTCCAAAGAGGCCTGTTTCAGCACAATGAATCTATCCTTAACTAGAGAGGTGCTGTAAAGGGAGGTAGCTGAGGCAACGAGAGGGCTATGTCAGGTTTCTCAGCATCTTAGTACTGTGCAAGCACAAGCTTTACCAATTTCTTCAGAGCAAACCATACTTCAAAAAGAAAAGAAAAAAAAAAGCATAAACTGATGGTCTTTGCCAAGCCTGAGACTTGTGAGACTCAAAGAATGATGTTTTGTGGGTTTGCAGTAGACACCAAAGTGAGTCAATGTTATGTTTCATATTTCCTGCTGGGGAACTTCAACACTCACATGATGTTCAGCAACAAAACCCAAGCCCTGGTCTGTGCTTTGTTTTCTGATCATAAACTGCTTTTTCACACTGAAGATGACATCTGCTGTTACTGTGTCTATCAGATGCTTCACAGTTGTACATTACTTCAACCGAATCTTTATAGCTAAAGTAGTGGTACCCTTAAGCAAAAAAAGGATGGATTTGGATCCCTCTTTTCACGCAGGAATATTAAAAGAATTGTTCAGAAGCTTTCTGAACCTTTGATTTTGTTCCTAATTAAGCATGGTAAACTGAGAAAGTTCCCAAGTCTGAAAAGCCAGAAGTCTGGTAGTGTTCTGAAGAAGTAAAGTCAGAGTCTGCATGATCTGCACAGTCCTAGAAAAGAAAGCATAATACATTATTTACACTGGTGAAAACTGGGGGGGAAGAAATCAAAGGGTGATGACTTAAAAAAATGTCACTAAAAATGATTTTACTAAGCAAAATGTCAAGCAAGTTTAACTTCTTATTTGATGTGATTAAAACTTGATAATTTTGTAGTGATATTCCATGTCATGCCTCATATCTTCAATTTAAAATAATTAAAACTACCTAAAAATAGTTTAGTGATATTGAGATGTAATTAACTTTGAATGGGGAAGACATCATCCTGAAGAAGCAGTTCTAGTGGAGCACCATGTAGGCCTGACGGTTGCTTTCAATTTCTTTATACAGATCTGAAAAAAAATATAATTAAGGATACAATTTACAGAGGATGCATACTAAAGTGTAAATAAAAGTGAGGTGACATAATTTGTACAGACAGATTTGCATCACTTGACTACATGACAGCATTAGATACATTTAGGAAAGAAGAAACGTGTGACTAGCAATGGGAGCCCCTGTGATCCACCACTAGCAGGGATCATGTCTCTGCCATTCCTGAAATTCTATATATGTTTTCATAGTGTCACCACCAGAATTTATGCTGAGAGATCAAAAAGGATTAACAAGGAAGGCAAAAGAATGACTTGAGGTCTTGACAATGCACTTCAGTGAGATACTTCAATCTGAATGCTAATATGATTTATGTTTCAGCATTATTAGACCACAAGAAGGATTTCTGATTACAGTGGGATCTGTTATCTGGTGAATGAGTGAAAGCTCAAGGCAGACAAGGTCAAACTAGAAATAAACCGCAAATTTTACGACGAGAAAAATTAGCCTTTGAAAAACACAACCTACAAAAATGGTTTAATTTTTAATTTTCATCATTTTATAGCTCTTTGGAAGGAAGCAATGTGGATTTAAAGACCTGCTGCAGGTGAAGGATCGAGGCAGGAGACACTGGGTGAACTGGTGTTTATAACTGGTGTTAGGGAGACTAAATTATCTGAAGTGTTTCCACCTAAACCTCCAAATACCTCTTCCTCGTGTTGAAAGGGTATTTGCCACAAATTTTCAGTAAAGTGGATCTGAGCCCCACTTAAGCCTGCATAGTGGCAACCCTCATGCTGAGGAGATGGAGCTGTGATGCTTCCTTTTGTTTTCTGCAGAGGTACAGAATAAAGTGGCTGGGGAGATCATAATTCAGCTGTGTGGCAACTTTCAGGAAAGGTGGCAAGACTGTTCTAAACTGGGGCAGGCAAAGCAGCCGATATAAAGTTAGAAACCACCTCAGCCTGGATCACAGACTAATATTTACACAAAATGTGTGGTGAAATTGGAATATAAATAGCTGTCAGTGACTAAAGTCATGATGTTCTACATGAGCAAAGTACCCCTGGGAAGACCTCTGAGGGTTATTTGCAGTCTGATTGACCTTTTCAAAGATGGGGTCCCAGAAGTGTATCCCGACAAACCTTGATTTTACTGGTGCAGCTCTGTTTTGAGAATTATGCTCTACCTATAGCCACTCCTGGCAGCAGCGAAAACATCCATCTGGCCCAGCTTTTGCTCACCTGGAGCTGAGTCGCTTCTAAATAGCACACGAGATCTGTCAGTGAGAGTGGCAGAAGTTTAGTTGTGTTGAAGCATCCTCAGAGACGAAATCCACAGCTCTGCCGCAGGGTAGCCAGAAATAGACTGTGGTGTACCCCAAGTAACATCTTACACATAAACCATACAGAGCCTTCCTGCCAGGTCCCAGGACGCCAGCACACCTATACTCAGTCCCACAGACTCTGAGTCAGATGTTCAGCTGGGCTCAAGAACGCATGATGGTTTGAGGTCTACAAAAATATATTTCTCTCTCAAAATATTCCAGGCCAGGTCAGCCCCAGCTCGGTCTCCAAACACCCCTGAGATTTCATTTCTCTTCTGGATTACAGGGCACCGAACAACTCTTCCTCTCCTTGCAATTTGCTTCCTCAGGAAAGAAATTTGTCAGCTGAGCTCAGTTCTCCTAAAGGCGTGCACATCTTTTGGCTGGCAGAAGGACAGACATCCCCTCTATACAAATTGGATTTGTCTCCCTTAAACGTTGTCAAGCACAAAGTTTACGCTACTCAGAAAAAGATGAAACTGTATTTCTTAGAACAGTCTTGGCCACTCTTTGCAGGACAAAGATTTCAAGAGTTTTCCTGTCTCAATAAAAGAACGAGCAGTAAAATCACCTCCGGTGAGAGCATTTGATACGGTTCTCTGGAGACGGCCGGCTCTGCAATGAACTGGCTTAGACGCTGAAACTAGGAAAAGCCCATAACGGATTTCACCTCAAAACGCCTCTGATGCACCTGGTATGTGCAAGGCCCACACACGGCGTCTCCTTGTACCTTCACGATGCTGTTATGTCCTTGCATAGACTTACATGTGAGAAGTTCCTTTTGTTAGGGCAGCCCTCTCTCCCTAACACTCCAGCAAGACTCACAGGTCCTTGAACCTCGTCAGTGCTGTGCGTCAGCATCCCCCTTGGCAGAGCGAGCCCAAGGCAAGCACACGAGCAATAAAGAAAACCCTTGCTGGCATTCTTTTGGATTTATTGTACTTTCTGTTATCGGCTCCTCACTTGCTGAGTCCTCTCTGTCTGTCTGCCTGTGGTCAGCCTGTGGTAAAGGACATATGCAGTCATGGTCGGCCACATAAATTATCCAAGAACGTAAAAGGTCTGGGTGGAAGACAGGCTACACGTATACGTCAGCCGCTGACAACACAGCCAAGAACTGCTGTGTCGGTGAGGAGTGTGTTCACACTTCGTGTGGAGTACACAAGAGAATAACAACTTGCAAAGCATCTGATCGCCTCACTGTGTTATCAACAGTGAAGGACCTGACCACCCTCCCGCCCTGCTCTCTGCTCCCTTGCCCCGTGTTGGCGCTGCAAGCGGGGAGAGCTGCTGCGCTGGGGCTGGCTTTGGGCTGCTTGCCCGTCTGCCCGCTGCTGGGACATTCGGATTTGAAGCGCTGCAGGGGAAACGGTTAATGGAATAAGCAGGCTCCGCTCCTCAGTCATTTAAACTATTTTCACTCGTGTCAGGTTTCATTTTACAGACTCCTCGTGTTGCGTCTGAAACCAGTTGGCAGTTTGAACCTTTTGAGAACAGTTTCACAATGGATCATCCAGTATGTGGCAATAAGTCTTTATGATACCAGACCAGTGTTTCACACTTCTTCCCTTTAGACGTTCCAGCTGAATTTGAATTTAACTTTGTTTTCAGTACAAGCGTCCTTCCAGCTCTAGATCGCCTCGGCATGCTACAAACCACTGGAAAAATCCGAGCTTTCAGCTCGTGTTTGCAGTTCAGCTGGCTACAGTAATTTACTTGAGAAATAGCTGGGAAACCAGCCCATTTTGTCATCTTCCCTGCTTCTTCTGCAATGTTAGAGCTCTTCCAGTCTTACAAGAGCTGTGTGCATGAGAAGAACAAAGTCCCACTGCTAAGACATTTAAATGCCATAAAATGTCACAACATCAGATAAGCTTCAAGATCTTAAAAAAGGATTAAAAGTGCAGAGAGTTTATTGGATGCTGACATGCAGTTAATAGCACTTTTGCATGCGATGACTTCACACAGTGTTTCTGTGCAGTTTTAAATGTCATGTAAGTGTATAAATTCCATTCAAACATAACCTTTATTATGAGAGCATCAATAACAGAAAAATCTAATTAAAGGATAAAAGGCTTGGTGGAAACATAACCTTTTTCATATCAAATTGGTAAAAAATTAACAGAATTCTGTGAAGGATATTATTTCAGAGGAGGACTGACAAGCACAGAGAAAACCCTGCCTTTCACCATACGGTTCAGTGGAAGTTCTTCCTCTCTCTTCAGCAACCCATCCTCTCCCTTTGCAATCCTGAGAGAATTATTATTCCATGTGGTGGCATCAAAATACACGCAAACAGCAGCTGGACCTTTGAGATCCCCCTGTTTTGTTCAGCTCGAATCATCTACACTGGGACACTTGCCACCTTGCCACAGTCTCTTACACTCAAGGCCACGGCTGATGAATTACAGCTCTGTCAATCATCCTGTCTAGCAAACTGCCAGCGTATGAGAAGGAACCCAGTATCATTATCAGCATTACAGAACACTATGGACAAAGTAATAGCAGGCTACGTTTCCCTCGTTCAGTTCTTACCCCAGAAAAATAGGCCATGGTGTCCTTCAAACCATAATGAGAATTACTATTGAGAAGACAGTCAATCTACATAACAGAAGAAATGAGGCTTGAAGTTCAGAAAATTGGGGATAAGTACAGTAGGAGAACCAATTACTGCAAAAGGATTCATTTTTTTCTCCATACTTAGTCTGAAACAACTATAAATGACCCAGGCCAAAGCTCTTGTCTGATTTTGACAGCATATTCTTACCTGTACGTAGCTGTTGGTTTTGCCTGGGAAGACTTAGCATGCGATGAAGTTCCATTTAGGGTCTGTCTTTCCCTAAACCACAGTTAAGTCCAAGGTATGAGCATGCCACATGCCACTGCAGATGGGCGATCAGGATAGCTCTCATCCCTTTCTGTTTACGGTATCCCTATAGAATCACTATAAGAATATTTTTTATCTTGTTCTTTGCATTTCCATACATCACTTGCTTTTCTTCTGCGCTGATTATTCAGAAATTATCACTCTTCCTTCCAGACCAACTGAAGATATTACAAGTCACTTGATACATACTGTAGACCGAGAGTCCTCACTGACAGCGAGAACAAAGGCTCAGAAGGGCTTCTGAAGAGCATCAGTCTTAAAGCACCTTTCTCCATGACCCTTTGCTCCCTAATTCTGTAGGGTTCCCTCACTCCTGTTTCAGAAGTGCTTTCACTGCCAGCCCCCAGCCCCTTTCTTTCTCAGATCTTGCAGACCAGTCCTTCCCACAGCCGGTAATGCTGAGGTTGCTGGGTCCCGCAGCTCACCAAAGCTGTAGGTCTGCATCTCTGTGACCTTCACCCTGCCTCACAACCCCTCTGCGGGGCAGTTTGAGCCCTGCTACAGCCCCCGCCACGTCGGCAGCAGCTGTGGGAGCAGAGGGCAGTAACTGCGACGGATCCGGCAGGTTCGGAAGCTGTCAGCACTGGGAAAAAGGAGTGTGACAAAACCACATTTCTGGGCTCCCTGAGCAGAGTCTGTCAGAGCATCGCAAGTAAAGCTGTGCTTGCTGCCTTCTTGGTGTGCTACAGGTAGTCAATGGCAAACAGCACAAATACCACAGGCCAAAGGAAGAAAAACAGATTCAAAGATCTATTTTTTTTTTTTGTGAGCATCATCACATGAGCTGACAAACACAAAGAGGACTTAGAAAGCAGGCCTGGATGGCCCCAGTTGGGTGTTTTCCATTGCTGTTGTCCTCTGCCTTTCAAAGCTTTATGTAGTGGCCATCGGCAGCCCTGCTAAGCTAAAGATGTCTCTTGCAGTCAGGTATTTCATGGATACTTCGCTACACCACTGGGAAACTCATTTAGATATCCAACCTGGTTTCTGCCCCCCAGTTTATAGTCAGGGCTCTCGGACTTGGTGCGATTGCGTGGTTCTGAATAGGTCTGAAATCTGTGTCTAACCCTTCATGGTGTCAGTAATTCTGGGGGGGTGGAGGCTTGTTTTTAACACTTCTGTGATATGATAATGCTAATTGTAAGTGATAGGCCCTAAAAATATAACAGAAATATTTTTAAATTTACTTAAAAACACAGGAATTATCACATGGCTTTAAATGCATGATCTACTGTAGCAGCTAGTGTTGGCTATTGACCTGTACCAGTTGTTTCAGCAGATAGCTCAAAGTTCTCTCAGTCATTATGAAATAGATATTACTTTGGGCCCTGATATATGGCATTCAATCATCCTTTGTTTAGTGCAACACACTGTAACTCTGAGATTCTGTATAAATTGCAAGGCATCCTTCTCGAACACTCTGAGTAAGCCGGCCTCAATGAAATCCTGTGGCTGTGACGACCAGCTCCTATAAAGCGAAAGCACTGGCCTTTATGGATTTCTGTATTTTACAACCTTCTATTTTATTAAAGAGTTTGACCATTTACCTACCTTATCTGTGTTTGAAACAGTTCACTAGAACCTAGAAACAGTAGTATTTGAATATCAAATAAACCTATTCTTACAGTGTTATGGGTACTATTACTTGCAGCGCAGATCATAAGATAATTTGAACCTGGCTCTTCTAATGAAAAGTCTATGAACAGAATCTTAAGTGTGAGGGTCTGATTTTCAGAGAGATTCAGCACTTTCGGGAATTGCATCGGCATCAGTTGCACATTATATACTTAGGCAATTTGCAAAAGCTGCAATTCCAGCGTTGCTCATTACAGTGTTAAACTGTCTTTCTAGTTTGTATCTGTACAAGAAAGTAAGTATGCAAAAAATATGCCACTACTTGGAAACTGGACTGAGGATGCCTTTTTCTGTTTGGCTTATGAAAACAGTGGAGGTGACTGATTTCAGAGCAGATAGTGCTCCAACCTGTTCTGGGCATCTCCATCGCTGTAGGTGCATGTTACCTTTTCAGGGTCCTACTCCTAGGATCATACTACTGTTGGTAACGTGGCTATGGCAGGCAAAGCATATCACTGTGCTTCTGATTAGCTTGAAACACTGTTCATATCTGATCATTGTTCTTGCAGTTTTCCTCTGGGCTTTGAGCTGTGGCAGAGATTTTACGTGGGTAGAAAATGCCATTTTTCTTTTGCCAGAATTCTTCTGGGGAGATGCTGTCAAGAGTGCTCCATCACATGTGACGGATCATCACTTACAGAGAATTATCTCTAATACAAAATTGAGTTTTTATCTTGAACTGTCATGTCTGAGAAGTCTCGCCTGTGACACGGGGGAGGGGAAGGAGCTGGATTTAGTAGCTGATTCCTCCTCCAGGACTGAATATATCCTATCGCTCATACTCAGCTCTGTCCTTAACCTCGCAGCTGCTGCCAGCTCCCCTTGCTGAGCTAACAGGCCTCCTCAGCCAATACTGTCTCCAGCGCAGCCTCCTCCAGGGTTAAGCTGTGCTCACTTTATAGAGACCAGACTTTCAGTCTAAAACTATGTGTTGTCACCGTGCTGATATCACTAGGGCTCTCCATGCGCTCGGGCTCCTACCATGTGTGGGCTATGAGCTTTTAAAATCATGTTGGAAAGAGTGCAGGAAAAATACTCAGCAGATCGATACAGCTCTCTCCAGGCAAATGAACTTCGAATACCGGTTGTGAATCAAAGCTCAGAAAAAATACAGGAGAGAAGCATTCGGTTCTGCAAAACTGTGTGCAAATAAAAGTCAGCACAAACCACTGCACGCTAGAGCAGAACGGTCAGGAAACGCTGTTCCCAGCCCTGCCTGCCAAGTGCTCCGTGTCACAGGCATGAGGCTCTCTGAAACGGAGGGACAGTCTTCGCTCTCCTGGGAAGCTCCCTACCCACCCCCAACAATTTCAGGTTCCTGGTCCAAG
>Ga0181612_109219_pt1 | contig 15530 bp, 6 predicted proteins | sample HoacroProtozoa21_FD_119630 | JGI IMG/M metagenome (GOLD analysis project Ga0181612, IMG submission 119630) | Hoatzin crop microbial communities from Cojedes, Venezuel. Combined Assembly of Gp0051906, Gp0051904, Gp0051908 | reverse complement strand
TCCAGCAGCTCCTCATCTTTCTTGAACTGGGGAGCCCAGAACCGGTATTCAAGATTTCAAGCTAGCCCCTCAGTGGGAGATGGAATTAGGGAGCCTGGTCCGTCAATATTTCGCCGCATCTTTGCTCCGTGAGGGAACGGGCTGCAGGATGTTTCTCTGGAGCTCATGCACTTCTCTAACTTATCTCCTTGACAACTCCTTAGTTTAAACAAAGATTATTTTGGAACCAGAGCTGTCAAAAAACCCAGCAGCTCCAGGAAGTTTTCTTGTTAAAATATGTTGGCTCGGCAGCACCATCTTCTGTTCTGCCCTTTAAACAGCCTCCGATGTCACACTTAAAAACGAGTGCGTGTGTCTTGGTTAGCTCGGGGCAAAAGAACGGTTTGAATAAGATCAAGTTAATGTTTTCCGTGCTGGGAGTCAAAGCCATAAAACAGATCCGACACAAGAGATTGGGAGCGTGAACCCAGCGCTGCAGACCGAGGAGAGGACAGCAGGGTCGCGGCAGGGACCTTGCCACCGCGGGCAAATCGCCCCGAGTCAGGCGCTTTCCCAGGTGAGGTACCTTCACTGCGGTGGTTGTACTCCTGCTTGTCGGATTTTTCCAGGACCGTGACCCCCTCTTGTTACTGCGCTGGCTTCGGGGGAGCGGGAGCGCAGTGCCTGCTCTGCGCAATCCGTCTCGCCCACTCGCTGAGCCCCGCTTTCCCCGGGTTTGTGCTGCTGGGTTTGCTAGGCTTGGAGGCGAAGATGTTCCTCCTTGCTAGAAAAGTTGCTTCACCATTGTTGCTTGGTGGTGCTGCCTAAATGCCAGGTCCCCCCCCGGCAGAGCTGAGGGACAGGAGAGGAGGCAGGGAGAGGGCCGAGGGAGGAAGGGCTCGCAGGAGCCAAGGCAGGATGGGGAGCTCTCGTACAACGGCGAAAAATCAGGAATTACAGGAGCTGCTCCTTGTCCCAGGGCTCCACGGCACATTGGGATTCAGGCAGAGATCTGTGGTGTGACAGTTGAATTAAGAGGGCAGCTACAGTAATTTCTTGTATCTTCTTGTGGCTGGCTGCTGCCTCCTCGCAGCACCCTGCACGCATCCCCTGGGCTGGCAGCTCACCTCCTTTCCCTCCAAACACAGCTTTGCTTCTCCAGCCCACCATACAGGCAACTGCCCATATGCATCGCTACAGTGTGTGCACAAGAAAGACTATCTGTATTTACCTTTTTCTTTAGAGAATTGCTGCAGGCCCTCAGTAATTAATATCTGAGCAGCTCAGATCCTTGCAAGGCAATCACCACACGGGAGAAAAGTGTTCTTATGAAAAATACAACAAAGCCCTTAAATCTAAAACACAGCAGCTTTCTTGTAAGAGACACTCTGTGGCAGGATTCTGCAACACAGGAATCGGTCTCGCTTTAATATACAGACCAGGGTAATGTAAGAAATACTTGGAGAGCAGCCACAGCTTTCACAGCAGCTGCTGCTACATTCTTTGTCAGGATTAAGTTCATTTCAATTATAGAAAGGCTTGTGATCACCTGCTAGGAGGTTTTCAGCGGCGAGGCCGAGGGTGTGTGTGCAGCTATATTTAAATAGCAAGTGCGTAGCACGCTCCGGCACCACCCCATTTGCAGAGCACTCTGCAGACGTCCCCTAATTAAGTGTTTAAGTATAGATTCCTTCCTCCTTTATGGCTTGATAGGAGCGGATTTTTTTCAAGATCCACATAAATCCCAATTTGACGTGGAGACAATGTAAAGGAGCTGAGGAGACTGACTAAAGCGGACATCACGCCGGGCATCCCTTTGTTGCTGCTGCATCGCGCGGGCTGTGCCAGAAGAGGGCTGAGCATTGCGCCTTTTGGTGCGGCTTCGACCCTGCACTTCACACAATGAGGCCGTGAAATGCTCTGTCCCGGCGTGAGGGCACAAATGCCAAGGCAAACCTCCAGAAGGGAGAATTTTATTTTGCACGGAGGTTGACAGACAATGCAGGCAGCAAAAAGGCTGAGAAACCCACGTGGAAACCTGGAGCCCCCCATGCAGCCTCAGAAGGAGGAGGACTGGGAGCTGGGACAGAAAATGAACGTCCAAGAAGTGGTCAGCGGTAGGAGGATGCGCAGTGTCACACGGCCCTTCTGCCCACCACTGACCCCAGAGATCTTCTCCACGATGCAGCTGGGCCCAAGCAGCCAGAGCCCAGCTGGCTGCAGCTTGAAAGGGACTGTTCGGAGTTTGTGGATTCTCCTTCACTGGAGATATTCAAGACCCACCTGGACGCCGTCCTGTGCAGCCTGCTGTAGGTGACCCTGCTTCGGTAGAAGGGTTCGACTAGATGACCCACAGAGGTCCCTTCCAACCCCTACCATTCTGTGATTCTGTATTTTTATTTACTTTTTTACTTTTTTTGAGTTAGCCACAAGAGGGAGCCAACAGTACTTGAATGCCAACCCCACCCCCTCCCCCCAACAAACACAAGACACGGCCTGAAAAACGGCAGCTTGAACAGAACGCATTCTCAAGCTCCCAGAGAGTTTTTTTTTGAGTTGTGTTTCAGGAAAATTAGGATCACTAGCTCAAGTGTAAACGGAAAGTTTCGGTTTCTTCATTTGTGAATTCATCTTCACTCCTTCACGTATGAATTTGGAGGAGAAACGCGTGTTTGTAGTGCAGAACAGCATCTATGTTTATGATGCAGAACATAATGATCCAGACAGCACAGAAGGAACTCGCAGCAAAGTTTCATTCACTTCAGGGCACCGTCCCACACTCACGGCCTCCAGCAGCGGTGCTACCAGTTTGACGCTTCAGCTGAATTACCCAACTGTCAGCCCACACAGCCTCTTCCAGTGACTCCCAAGACCTGGGGGCCCCACAGCTGGTCCCCTGTCCTGTGCAGCACCATGTGCCTGGCATGGCAGCGACTCGCTCCTGCTCAGTCCCCTGCGATGTAAAAGCTGTGTGCGCTTGACCGGGCACGACCAGGCAAGCCCGAAACAGGCACACTTACCAGGCTCCTCTGGCACAAGAGGCTATTCTGCTTTTTGGGTGGCGTGAAGACCGGGGGACGTCTGTAAGAGGCAGGCTCGGACACCTCAGAAGCCTTTACAGTCCACTCTCTGTCCACACTGTCACAGCCCGAGTGACCTGCAGGCTGATTGCAAGCCATAGGTCGGGCATCCACCTCCATAAAACAGCCGCCTCTTAGAAGAAATGAAAATGAAATGCAGAGTCTCAAAGAAAATCAGATCTGTTCCTTTTTTCTGAAGTAAGGTCAGGACAGGAGTATTTGGCTTTTTAGCCTCTTTACTACCTCATTTTCTTGTATTTTTGCCTTACACATCAATTCGAATCAGATAAAAATGTCCTTGCTAAAATAATTGCAATCCTCACTAATCAGGACTGAATTCTGTGGATGGCTGCTTTAAGTTGGAAATAATACTCAAGCAAAGCAGATTTAGTATATTCTTCTCTTCATCATTAGCCTACAGAAATAAATTTTTGTTCTGCCCATTCCTACAGTTGCACGGGAGCTCCTAAAATACTGAGAACCAGATCAGAAATATCAACCTCTGTTTCGGTGACTTTTCATTTCTTATACTTTGCATTTCTAATGCTCTCTTTCCCCCACTATATTTGTGAGAAGGGTAAAACCACCATCCTCAGTATAGAGAATATGTATATTCATCTGATAAAACAAACTACTTTCCTGGAGTGTCTTGTAATCACATTTCATTGTCACATTCTACATTTCTATGCAGAAATGCAAAATGTTTTGTCCTGTGAGTCTGCAAATGACTACTACTAACACAAGCACTGAAGACGAGTTTGAGTCAAATGCACCAAAGAACCCCAAACAAATAAAGAAACCAAACACCCTCTCACACACACAAAACAAACAAAAAAAGACTGCTGAGAGTTTCTGCTGGGTGAGGCAACAGAGCAATTTTAGCACGAATAATGTCACAGCACCCAAAATAATTCTGGTCATAAGTGGTACTTTGAATTGTCTGCTAGCCCTGTGATTTATGACACGGGATGGTTTTAAGTCCAGATCCCACTGAAAGACTGCTTTCTTAATAATGATTTTTGTTGTTGTGAAACTTCTTAAGTTCTCCCAGCTACAGTGTAGCTACAAGAGAAGCCATTAAAAAGTAAAGATTTATCAGTTGTTATTAAGAAGTTTTCACAAAAGACCTTCTCCCTGCACAGAAGGCCACGCGACATAGCCCACAACGTGTCTGGGAGGCCAGTGAAGAGAACCATTGGGTACCCACACAGGAGCATCCATTGCATTTAGAAATGCTGTAATGTCCTATTCACACAGGAGAGGACCAAACAGGTATGAGGCAAGATGTGGGCAGCACCCTTTCCACCTGTATTTTCCACACTGGGCTTGTTTCAGCTTTGATAAGCCTTTGAACCAGCAACAGGCTGCCAGCACTAGAGGGACCCTGTATCACCGGACTTTAGGCCTTCTGGGAGTGAACATACCTACCCATTAATGCATTCCTAATACTTAAAGACAAAGACTACAAGTAACACTACCAAATCTCACACCTGATGACATCAAATGTTCCACTGCCTCAACTAGGAGCAGCCTTTACCCCACATCACAGTGGAGCGTGTGTACTGGGCACATTCTTCCCCTCTTCCTCAGACCCACCAGAAACATTCCAAGGCTGGGGATAAATGAGCACTCTGTGCTGGACACAGAAAATCCTTTTTCTCGTGTGCCTGCCTAGCACATTCTGCTTATATAGTCAGAGTTATGGCTCCAGGAAGGGTTCCCCTCCCCTGTCCTATGATGCTGGAGGACACATAATGCAACAGACAGCACTGCCAGTGGGAGCGTCAACCTGTTGTCCTTTCCTGGAAAATGGACCCTTAGTTCCCTCTCCTGTTTGCCCTGTGCTCTCATATAATGCCCCAAAAGGCCAAATAAAGACTACAATTAGAGATGTCTTTTGTGCTGTATAGAAGATTAGCAATGAGCATCATCCTCTTCTTCATGGACTCAATGCAAGGCACTGGAACCTGAATCCGCTCAGGCAAGGGGAGAGGACCACGTAGGCACAGCGTCGGAAGCAGACCACTCATTTTAGCCGTACTGCTCACTTGGACCTTAATGCAACGTTGATTTTTTGCCTGGCTAGAAAGCTGAAACCACATAAAACCATCAAATTTTACATGTTTCCATCCACAAAGAAAAAACTGACCTAGATTCTCTCATTCTTAGATTCCCTCACGGTTCTGGCCAGGTTTTCAGAGGGTTGCTAACCTTGGCTGAGTTAAGGGTTTATAATGAAACACTAAAAACCAAGTACGTTTGAGCTGGTTTGGATTTTATTATGAATGTTTTGGATGGCTGTAATGTTAGAGTCAATTCAGACATTCTGGGTACTTTTCATCCAAAAAAAAATGCTGCTTGGAAAAAAAATCCCATGTTTACAATAAATTAAAATCTATCATTATTTTGGGCCTGATTCTCCACTGCACCATTCCAGCACAGCATCTGATTTAAGACTAGGCTCCTGCAGTTGCAGTGAATATACCTTGGTTTTATATCCTTTTACTCACTACAACAATGCAAATAAAATACTTGTGGAAAAATTTACCTGCAAATTCAGAAAAATCAAAAGTATAAGGCGACAGACATAAGGGTGAGAATTAAATAAATAAAATGCTGAGAGAAAAGTCAGACAAAAATAACGCTGGAAATTCAGAAGAAATGAAACAAGAGTCTACTGTTTAAAGGGCAGCATCTTTAAGCTCGTAAGATGAGTCACCACCTCGAGACACGTACAAAGATACCCCATTAAGGCAAGGCTTAAGGTAGTGGCTTCTAATTTAACTGAGAGCTTCATCTTCAAAAAGTTGAAGCAATGACATACCTCAACTGCCAATCCATGGCTCTGGAAGATGTTGAAAGAAACTTACCTGAGGTACTGGTAATGCAAAGCAGCGCTTCTACCACGCTGTTAAAGCAGAAAAGGCCTGGTTCAGAGGGCTCAGAGTAACTAGACATTGAGAGGATGAAGGCAAATGAAAACTATTGCGAAGACACCATGCCATAGGCTAAAGAACGAAGCAAGTATTTTCAACACCTGTAGTTTTTTCATACTTTCCTTGATAGGCTTGCAGGTGCTGTCATTATGTACTGTAGACTGATTTTTGCCCTTCGGTCAGAGCAGTGATTGAGGGTAAGGATGCAGTAGGACAGAGAGAGGAAAAAGAAAAAAAAAAAAGTGGATGATACTGATAAAACACTCTTACTTTGGAGTTCTTCAGATATCAGACCATGCATATGCTACCTTCGAAGCCTTTTTGCACTTACTTTAATTGTTCTTTCTAAGAAAATATTCTTTCTCCGTAAGAAATAACTGAAGCCACTCTTCCACGTTTAACTCCCCAAAAATGAGTTTGCAAAAAGTAGTTTCACAGCAAGAACAAAATATTCTATACTATGCTAATACTGTACATACCTAAACAATAGACAGAGTATTCAGATGCCTGTTTTCACTTATGAACAGGGACGGAGTAATTCTTTGTTAATTTTGTCTGCACTGTATTGAAATAGTTATGAAAGGAGGAAGAAAAAGCATGCTTCAGACTTTGCCAATATCCAAACAAAACAAACAGCAGCAGGGTTTTGTTTTCACTTAAGTTTCATTATACTTCATATATAGAGAATTAGTGCAACTTAAAACTGTTTTGTATTTAAACCCATGTGTTTGACAAGAGTAGCCAACATACTCATTTGTGAGTGGAAAAGTCTTATTCCTGCCATTATTTTCTACCGCAAGATGTTTTCATATGTTCTGGGAATCTTTTTCCTAAAACAAAAGTAGACCCGAACAAATTAGCAGACCTGAACCAAAAGCCCAGTCAAAAAATCTGAACTTCAGGGAGTTTGCAACTGGCTTTACAATTCTATAGCTGATGTTCCTCTAGTACGATAACTGAATTTGGAGAATGGTGGTAAGAGAACGCCAGTCACACAGTGTTGGTCTGGAATAGGACAAGCTCAACAACCTTGGCAAGGCTTTTGCAACACTCTGAAAACCAAAGAGACAGCCAGCAGTAAGCTGTGTTTTCCCCAAGTCAGTAGAGGTTACTCAGCTGAAAGCTCTTTCTATTCCTTCATGCTGCCTGTGCAGTCTGGCAGCTGAGTCATGTCCTCTTAATTTGTGTTATGGCCCACTGCAGGCAACCGACTTGTACAACCTTAATGACAATCAGCAGGGGAAAAGAAGTAAATTCAGCAAAAGGCACCAATTGTAGGCGTCTCAGCTGAAAAGAACTCCCAGCCAAAACGTGACTGGTGCGTTGCATAATGCATCTGTGAAGGCTTGGAAGCTATCTAGAAAACATACACAGAGGAAGAGGGACCGGCTTTGCAAGTGTTAGTCCCTAAGTGGGAATTCAAGGTGTCCAGTCATTTACAGGTGATGTTCAGCACTTCAAATAAGCAAGCTTGGAAGGAATTAGCACTACATGAAGCAGCTAATTAACGCACGTTAAACTTCAGACGATCATGACAGAATATGCATGTCCAAACACTGTGTTTCCCTTCATTCTTACCTGCTCTAGTTGCATGCTCATTCCAGTTTTACATAATCCAGAGGACAATGCTAAGGGGTTAGGTGAATGAAAGGGCAATTAGGTTTCCAATTAGCAGAGACAGTGACAAGATTTCTTACTGAACTGAAAAATACAGGAGAGCTCTCCTGAGTCAGCTTTCTATACTGTGTATATTAACAATTACTCCAGAACTTTTAAGAAGAAATCAGTCAAGAAGCCTCTGTGAAGCAACCATGACCTCAGGTAATCTGACTTAGCAAGGAATCAGAGGACAGCCTACAGAAGTTTAACTCAAAATTCCTCAAAGGTATTTCTGCAATAAATTCATTATTGACTGGTCCAACAAATATTAGTTCTCTGTTGCCGTATTTTTTATGCCAATTTGACAAGCAAGCAGAATATTCCTCCATCATTCTCCACACTCTGGCCGTCTTTCCACCAGCAATCATACAGGAGAGAGCGTAGCCAACAGATATGGTAGACAACACATGTGACGCTAGTCACCACCTCTGGCTGTAACAAAAATTGTGCACGTGAGCCTGTAACCGAAAGGCAAAAGGCTCCGTGTTTCATCGACGCTCCTACAGCACCCGCTTCCTGCCTGACCCATTAGCTTTAACAAAAGCAACAGCAGCAATCTGGGAAGGGCCTTCCACAGGCAGAGTAACCGTGAAATTTCTACCACACTCATGCTTCGGAACGATGCCTCCCTCCCCTAGTTAAAAGAAAAATCTTGGGAGCATAGCTTAAACCAGTAACTCACCCTTATTTTTTTCCCCCAGGATTTGTATGGTGGGAACTCCAGAGAGTTCGGGAGGACCGATAACAAAACAGGCCTTCCAGCTGTGCAGAAACAGAAATGTTATGAAGTGGATGGACATCAGAACAGATATGAAAGGGGCAAGGTGTTAAGACAAAAGAATAAATCCAAAAAATGAACTCAAAATCGCCAGAAGTTTCACAAGGCTAAATAAATTTGTGAGGATGAAGGGAAAAAAAAAAAGATAAAAATTAGAAAGGGTCTTACAGGACTGTTGGAAGCAGAATGCTGTTGCAAAACATTGCTTAGAGCCCTGGCACTTAAAATAAAACTTCCAAAACAAGAACAAACCCATCACTTCCAAGACAGTAATAAACCCGTAGGAGAAAGCAAACCCCAACTAAGGAAACGTGCAGGTGATGTTCTCTAGATGACAGCATGCACTATTACAGTCTATAAACATTTGGAAAAAGCAATTTGGTCTCATTTGTTCCAGTTCATTTAATCTCTAAACAGAGAAACTTATCTTCTCAAGCCAAGACTAATGAAGAAAGAACGTCTTCAGCGTGACAGGTCGAATGTAAACAGGTTTAAAATTAAACCATGTCCAATACATTAGAAATGACCCTACCTGCAAGATTGTTCACACTCATCTTCCTCATCTGGAAGAGGAAGTCCAGACCTGACTCCAAGTTTCCTGCCCTTAGTTTTGTTCCTACTCAAAGCAATTACTGTTTAACTGAGTACATGCAATCAATTTACTTGGCAGATTTAATAACACTCAGTGGTATCACTGTGACTGAATAAGAAAGTGATAGCTGTGTGTTGCTTGGAGAGCCTTAGATAACAAGGTTCTTAGGATCTGAATAATGAGTCTGCTATCAATACTGTTTCCAGCCCTACTCCTGCTGCTCCTTTACCATTTGATTCTTCTCTACAGCTCTTCAGTTTTACTAAGGAAGGGCTGGGTAAAAGCTGTCTTGCTTGAAGGTCCTCCAAATATTTATGTGTGGATGTTGTTTCTTCCCCGGAACCTACTCCATTCTCATTTTCCCTTGCATAACTATACAACAGTAGCACATTGGAGCAACCTGGTGTAGTGGAAGGTGTCCCTGCCCGTGGCAGGGGGGTTGGAACCAGATGGTCCATACGGTCCCTTCCAACCCAAAGCATTCTATGATTCTTTGATTCTATGAAATAAAACTTTCTATTGTGGATATGTTCAGATCTCATGGTTTAGTAACTCTTTGATTGTCCCTGAAGATGAAATAAGTAGACCTTGGAGCCTTTATGGAGTCAAGGCTCTACTACAACCTTTTGATATTCAGAAGCATCCAATAGCACAGTGTTAGTGTCCATAGAAGGTCTGCTTCATTCACTGTCTGGGTTTTAATCAGTCACGAGGCAACACGAGTAAATTCTGGAAGGCACTGAACTCTTTTTTTTTGACCAATGATTCCTCGTTCCCATACAGTAATATTCCTTCCCTGGGCAGTAATATTCTGTTTATGCTTGTATTATTAATGGTTACCCTTCACTCTGGTACTGTAGATAAGTGTAACTCAAACTTAATTCATCTGAAAAGCAGGCCAATCCTAAACATTAGTTTAGAGAAAGGCCTAGGCTGATATATTGATATACTGCTTAGTATCTTAGGCTCATCTTTAGACCTTAGAATGTTTTTGTGCTTCTGATGCATGCATGGGTTAGTTTCAGTGGATGACACAACAGAGATTTCTACACTATCAGTTAAACACAGGTCTGAGCCCATTTTGAATCCGAGATACTCTTCTACTACCCCACATGGTTGCCTTCAAAGATCCTGTTCAGGATTGGGCTGAGGGCTGCCACGCTCTGTAAGGTGCAAAGCCAGGTGTGCTGGGTGAGCTGGAGCAGCTTCTGAGCAGGACCCAACTGCTTGCTAGATGAAAAGAGCATCTCAGGGCATAGCCACTCCTTTCTGTCTCCATCTCTGTCACTAACATGCTGTTCTGTTGCTCCATATGTAGTTTAACACTCTGTGACGTACGTAAACAAATGCCTTCAAAAGTGGACACTCAAATTTATCTGTTCTGCCACTTGAAATATTATTATAGTGTGTTTTTCCCCCTCTGCCACACGCAGGCTTTGCCTAATCATAGTCCAATATTTACCATGCAAGATGCACTTCGTACTTCCTCAACCATGGATTTAGCTAAAGCTAAGCAAGAAACTGCAAACACTAAGTTAACTGTACTTCCCTAAACTGCCGAACAGAACAGAAGCAACATTTTCATTATTACTTTCACTTTTGTGCAGTAAATGAGAAGTGGGTTTGGCCACTTTGTTTTGGTTTTATATCTACAGCACAAAAGGAAAGGGTAAGATTACAGAGAAGTTGGGGCAAATAGAATATTTGTGAGCCTGAGTTTTTATTTCTAATTTATTGACAAATCTTGCCCATTTGCACTGAGCATGTTATAACCCACCCAGTGGAAAATGGCCTGTTATAAGGAACCAACCTATGACACCAGATCTGCAGCCTCTGGTTTCCCGAGTCTCTATCTAGAAAAAGAAAGTGAGATATTTCCGAAGGCAATTGGGCTGCTAGATTGGGCTCGTAGATTCCCAGGTCATGAAGGCCACGTGGATTAAACCTAGACCTTTGAGCTTAGGTTGATTACAGAATATGACCAAGCCCTTTTTGTTGTCCCAAAAGTGGGGTTGTTTACCCAGCGTGTGATACATCAGTATACACACAGAGCACATGTATTGTCTTTGTTGAGTGCGCAGCGATGGGTGCTAGGTGATATTCCATATAACCAGCACACAGCTGAGGAGAGTCACAAGGACTATATGCTCTTACAAAACCAAAGAAATTACTCATTGCATTGTGACTGGTTCATCGCGTTATACACTCATCTTAAGGGTATATTCCTTCTGTATTTAACTATGCACGCTCCCACGCTGGGGCAGGGTGCAGTCTTTCTGGTGTTGAATTGAGTCAGTGGTTGCGATCTGCCCCTGCCACCTTTAACTTTTCCCTAGTTACCCTAGATTTTTTGTTAACTTCATGCTTCTTCGGCAATCGTCCAGCTTCTGGGCAGAATGTTCCCCTTTTATCAGTCCATTAGCTCCTCCTCAAGGGCATAGTTGTCAGTCAGGCATGCGCTGTCTGTACAAAGCAGTCAGGCCTAAATTAAACAGTGTCACTGGGACCTAAGCCTCTCTGCCCCATACCATTTGGATGCTACAGGAGCTCTCCCTTCACCTGCAGAGACAGAATATGTCCTTCCCAGCATGGATCTGTCTTCTTTGTTTCTTTGAGGGATTTCTACTTTTAGTGCTTTCATCAAGCAAGAGAGAATGGAGTAACCAGCAAAGGTGCTGGCCAGTGATGTGAATGCGCAAGGAAAACAAGACAGAAATTGGCATTTGATACAGGATCACAAGGAGTTCTCATATTATATGACAGCCCATCCAGCATCCCCAGGCATGTCACAGGACACCTGAGCCGTCTCTCTCCTCTGTCTTTCATATCTGCATGGTGATTTTTAAAAAGTTGGTACATTGGTAACTGTTGTCGAGAAATATTATAGTTTGTCACTTGTGACAACAAGTTGCTGGAGAAATAAACCCAGCACATCAGTCTTTTTCCCTTCCTGCATCTTTCCACTAAACCCTTTTTTCCAGCACTGGCATGTGGTCACTTGTCTTGATCATTGCTGGAGAATGAGAAAATGCACTCCACTGCATTCCTGAGGCTATTTCATGTTTCTCTGCTTCAAATGCAAGCTAGCAGTCTTGTGGGTTTTTTCTCTTTATGCTGCCCACTACCACTAAAATACAAAGTGACTAAATTTGAAGGGCCATGATGCTTGAAAGGTGGGGAAAGAATTTGTAGTGCCCAGAGAGCTCTTTTTTCTACCTCTACAGCATCTGTTTTCTGCCTCTAAGGTTTTTAGTGCTGCAGTTATCAGGGACTGAGGCATCATCGTCTGTAGCTCCTTTCGTCCCTCTTTCTGTTAGTTCTCTGTTGAAGAAAACACAGAGATTTATTTATGCTGGCGTAACAAGAATATCCTTTCAATTTTAAAAGAAATAAATCCAAGATCTGTGTGAGCTTTAGCTGAGAGCTAACACAGAATAGAGTATAGCCTTAATATATTTCTTTCAAAGTAAACACAGATATTTCCAAATAAATGAAAAAGCCCGTAATTCTGACTCATCTTTTCTCTTAAACTGATGTAATTTCAGTTGGCCTCATATGGAGGGAAAGAATAAGGGAAAATAAGTGGGATAAATATAGACACAGCAACAGAAATCCATAATTTCATTTACCGTAAATACTCTATCAAATTTTTCATGTTTTTGTTTCAGGGTTCATGTGGCCATATTTGATATTTTGCGTCCCTCATTTCAATGATTTTGGACTCTTTTTTTTTCCAAAGGGATGCTATCTCTTTTCTATATGTTATTAAACATATGTTGTTTAATACTCACTAGAATATTTTTAGACCAGCTAAGTATCAGTCAAATCCTTTCATCATAAAAGTCTATTCTGGAAAAATCACCTTATTCTAAGGTTACTAAAATGAAAGCAAGAGCCCTAGCACATTAGGCTCTTTTTTTCCAAAAGATTTCCATTTTCTTCTCCAGACCTGCCACTTTACTTGCTAGTTGTATCATGAAAAGCTGGGCTTATAGCAGATCTATTGTAGAGTGAAAAGAGAAAATGCTTTGCTACAAGGCAGTAGCTAATTCACTATTCTTCAGGGACTGATATTCATCTATCCTTCAATAAAAGCTAATGGTTAAATAGACCCAATGCACTCAGCTAATCTAGGAAGAGGTTGATGGCTGGGGGCTGGGATTCAAAGTTCATGCTGAAGTGCTTTTCCTGAAGACAAAGATATTCTTACATTCGCCTTAGAAAAAGATGACAATTGCTACAAAAAATATCAGATGGCTTTCATTCTCAAATGCATGATTTTATTAAAAAGTACCTACTGCATCTGAAAAAGTTATATTTTATTATTTTTTAAACATGCATTACTTTTATAAATTCTTCTTTTTAAGAGATGTGAATATTTAAACAAAGAGATTACATTTTAAATAACCTTCCGTCTAGTCTTTCACTACTTGAATTCCAACACCCTTAAGAAGATAGAACGATTTCTTTTCACGAAAAGCAATTTTTGCAAAGCACTCCCAGAAGGAGGGGAGATGACAGCACTACGTTTCTCTCTGTACAACTACCATTCCAGTCAAAGGTACTGCTGTGCTGTGCATGTCAAGCAGTCCAGTGCAAGAAGGAAAGCTCATTTGAGAAATCAACAACAAAAACCAAAAGCCTACAACCAACACAACAGACTACACAAGGGCAGAGCAAATTTTTATAAGCAAGGTTATGACTTAAAATAAAATATATAGCAAATCACATGGCTTCCGGACAGTTGCTGCAGCTGTGTATGAGTGCAGATATGTCACTGATTCTTTTGATAACCTAGAAGTATTTTGTCTGTACTGCAGGACATTTAACTTAGGCACACTGTGAATGAGTCTGAAAACAAAATGGCCTGAATATACAGATGTATTCTTGAACTGCAGGACTTTTGGTCACAGAAGGTCTAATTCTGGTCCCCTCGAAAACAGTGGCAAAGGTTTCCCTGACTTCACCAGAAAAAGGATGGAATAGTAATTAGGAGCACAGCTGAAACTGGTGGCTTGGGTCCTTGTTTTGGGACCTTCTCATAGTGCAAGTGATGAAACGGCATATACTGTAACAAACTGTCAGACCTCTGCGTGCTAGGTGATCTCTGGGAGAACAGCGGAGTTCTCTCAGAAGCACGGGGCCAAGACTGGATACGTGCCTTGTAAGAGGGCTTGAAGATTTGTGTCCTCCCACAAACTCAGTATTGCCAGTATTTTTTCTCTTCCTAGATCTTTCCCCTCATTCATGAGTTAGAGAAATATACATACATATGCATATCTTCTACTGCACAGAATTTTTTGCACTTTTTCAGTGCTGATATGCTAATCCCTCTTTTAAAGCATATTTGCTGACAGAGCATCATCTTCCTATCTGAGTCCAGACTCTATCTCTAGAAGTACTATAGTGCCATGACAGCAGCTCTTCTTTCCCTTCAGCATGCATCAGTGGGGAAGTCTGGGGACAAATAGTCTTGCAACAATATGAAAAGCATCTGTCTTGAAAAACTCAGGAAAGGGGAATCTCTGGTAACTGCACATTGGCACCAAGTGGATCGAGTTGTTCATGGGTTTAGGGACGGGATATAGGTGCTCACTTAACAGATTTCCCACGTAATTTCTGTGCAGGTCTCTAAGTCCTTGTAACTGTAGAATTGATACCATAGCAATTCAGCAGTGCAAAGTAATGTGGAGTCCAAGTAGTCAGTGTTCCACACATACCTGAGATACTGCATCAAACTGATGAAGGCCTTAGAGATGGTTAAAGGACAGCAATTTTAACAAACTGTCCAACAGCTTTCAGGTTATTAAGTAAACTCATGGCAGCTGCATCATATATGAAAACAGAACTGTGTTTTGATATCCAGGATAAAGTTGCTATATATTACTGCTTTCATCTGAAAACCATCTCAATGTCTTTTTATAATAGGGGTCAAGATCTGCTAATACAATAATTTTAGAGGTATTTATTTTTACATTCATTTATATTACAATTAAATAGGAAAGACTCATATTTTACCTTCACAAATAAGTCAAACATAGTTTTGGACACTATAAAATTGGTCCAGAAATAAAATTTCCCATTATAATTTTTTAATATGGTAGGCTAGTTTTTGTTCATAGCTACCGCAGATGACAGCAAGTTGGATGGGAGTGTCGATCTGCTTGAGGATAGGAAGGCTCTGCAGAGGGATCTGGCCAGACTCTATTGATGGGCCAAGACCAACTGTATGAGTTTCAACAAGCCCAAATGCCAGGTCCTGCACTTTGGTCACAACAACCCCATGCAACGCTACGGGCTTGGTGAGGAGTGGCTGGAAAGCTGCCTGGCAGAAAAGGACCTGGAGGTGTTGCTCGACAGCCAGCTGAGCATGAGGCAGCAGTGTGCCCAGGTGGCCAAGAAGGCCAAGGGCATCCTGACTTGTGTCAGGAACAGTGTGGCCAGCAGGAGCAGGGAGGTGATCGTGCCCCTGTACTTGACACTGGTGAGGCCGCACCTGGAGTACT
>Ga0181612_172969_pt1 | contig 15531 bp, 6 predicted proteins | sample HoacroProtozoa21_FD_119630 | JGI IMG/M metagenome (GOLD analysis project Ga0181612, IMG submission 119630) | Hoatzin crop microbial communities from Cojedes, Venezuel. Combined Assembly of Gp0051906, Gp0051904, Gp0051908 | reverse complement strand
TGTTTCCCTCTGTTGCCCACTTTTTTTAAAGAGGTTACCGGTCTGTCAATTGCCTGTAGAGTTTCATCAGTTTCAGAAGAATCTGTAATTTCATCCTACATTGAGCAAGACTGTGATTATCTCAAAAATATTATTTCCAGTGGGTTTTGCGTCTTTCTAATAATCATAATCCATACTGAAGGTCATGCTACACTTGATACATGACTACTAACTATGTAAGTTTCTATAATAATTTATCATAATAGAATATTATTCTGTGCAGTGAAGGAGCTTCAAAAAGTGCACAGCCTATCTGTTTCAGCATCGGAAAGCATTTAATGAACAGCCTCCAGAGCCTGCACCAATTACCTTCTTGGTTCTGACTGTAGTTATGAAGCTTCCCCTGTAGTACCTGTATTTCTAACAGGTGCTGATTTTGATGTAGAGAGTACTCCCTATACTTTCAATCATTGCTGTCCAGGAAAACTATCACTGTGTGCAGAAAGACTGTCAGAATTCTCTTTTGCTAAAACGTTCAAGGACTAGACTTGGCTGCTGGCTATGGCTGATACTCACGCTGAAGGGCTCAACTTCAAACTGTGCTCACTTTGTCAGATACAACGTGAATATGCTTAAAGCTTTAGGCAATAGAGAAGATTTCACTCCTGTGCATGAGAAGACATGAAAATAATATGTTTCCACTTTATACATAAAACAAATATCTACTTGTAAATTAAAAAAAAAATCATAAATTTTGAAGATTATTAGTTCACTTCATTTTGTGTATATGTAGATAACTATGGTCATCTTCTCATACTTCTATATTCCTTTTTTTTCCTTCCTGTCTCATAATATGTTGTGATTAGGGTAGACTTTTGGTTCTTAGAATTGTTTTGTCTTCATCATTAAACGCAAATTTTTGTGGCAGACCAAGTTACATGAGAATGTAACTGCACTTGTGCATTAGTTATATACATATATATCTACATACATATTTATACATATATATGTTAACTATAGCACAAGGTACTTGAAAAGACATGATAAAATAATTGTTTAAAATATTATTTATTAAATAAAAATTTATTTTTAACAGATGTCCCAGTCACTTACTTGAATATAGACTCTCTTTAATATAGATTTCGTTTTAGATAAATGAGCTTCCTAAAAACATCCATAGACACAAAAGCAAGAGAAATCAGGAAAACTGATTCTGTCATGTTCCGCAGGTAGTTATAAGGCAATTTATCACTTATGAAGGGACTTCAGAAGCTTGTGAGCATTTGGGCATCATGTATCAGAAGGGAAGTCAAGTTCATAAATGACTCAGCAAATGTTACAGGAGGAGGAGGACAACCCTGGGTATCTGAGAGAACAGTGATACAAGTCCAAAGGCTGTTCCAGAGTAACAAGGGATCTGGAGAATGGAAAGCATGTGTAAATGTTCTCCTGCTTTCTCCGTGTGTGTATGCTCTTGACATTGCTCATGGTAAAAAGACACTGGCTTAGAAATCACGTCACAAAATCTGCATGTTATGTGTCAGGGCCCTGGGCGCAGTAATAAGCTCTCTCCATAACTGCTCTGACCAGACTCGTCTGAGGTCTCCCCACACCTTTGACCAGGGACTCCATTTAAACTGAGGCTGGGCCTTTCAATCTCTTCCTGAGCTACATCTTCAGCGTGCCTGCTGCTGACCCTGTTCCTGAAGTGTTGTAGTGCATCCCTTGACAGACCTTGGACCCTGTCTTGACTGATGTTGGCTGGACCACTGACAGGACCTGTTGCTGTTGCCATCCTGCTCTGCCTGCCTGCCTGTCTCTGGTGTTGTGGCACTATGTCCCATCAGTGAAGTCCTTGCCCAGCCTGCACCGTGGCTACCCCTTAGCTGCCAGCACAGCTTCCCTTAGGGAGCAACCTGCTCTTGCTGTTCCCTCACATTGTGCTTAAACTGCGTTCCTGAAGAGAGACACTGTGAAAAGAATTCCTGTAGCGTTAGAGGTGTGGAGGGCTTGTAATTAAGTAACTGAAGTCTTCACTCATGATACAACGGTAAGCTGCAGCTGGACTGATGGTCCCTTTCTGGGCTTGCAGTTTCTACCCAGTTCCTCAGGAACTTGGACAGCTTTGGAGACTACACAGACCAGTGCAAAAATAGAAAGTATGTGATACCACCAGGTAGTTACTGTTGTAATAAATAGTGAGACTTGACTTTTATATGAGCCAACTGTTATAAAACACACAAGTCTATTTTATTTTATAATGTATTAGAATACAAGCAATGAGACAATTACTGGAAAACAATTACTGCAAGAAAGACCCATCTTGGCAACTGACTAAGTCTTGACCATTACATTCCCATTTTGTTGCGGGAGAACGGAACAAACATTGTGTTTTTTCATAAAAAACAAAGCTCTCTGTACTACCCTTCAGAGATTTTTAAGCAGGATGGCAGTTTACCTTGTCCATCCATTGCTCAATTTCAACTTCTAAAACATGTTTTAAAGAGTTAAGTACTAATCAAAATTTTTGCATCCATACAAAGTCAGTCTCACTGAGACATTTATCAGTGAAGTGTTAGGAATGTCATAATTTTATGAGGTGCCATTTTTCTATAGTATATTAAATGCAAGAGCATGTCAAACATATTGCCACTAAGGTTTATTGTTAAGTCTGCCGAAAGCATTTTGTTGAAAACAATGTTTGCTGTATCTCATATAGCTTGAAGCCTAAATTAAATGAGCTTCTTTGCTGCAGTCAACAGGAGAAAAGAATTCTTTCCCTGCCTCACCTCTCTGCCACAAGCAGCTATGGTGTCAGCATTCAGCTATGCTACAAGCATTAGCAGTGCTAATTTGCAACTATACCTTGAGCAGCTGTGGCATTTCTTTGCCACTATACCTTTATGCCTAATGCAAGATCGATGAATGCCAAGGCTACACAGGTGGCCCTTCTCTAGTGGCCCCAGTCTCAGTCTCTCATTTACTGTACATTAAAGCAACTAAATTCTCTTCTGCAGACTAAAAGGTTTAGATGCCTACCTCAATTTGTAGCCTATTCCAGGTACATATGCTTTGCATCAGGCAAGTGAGTGCTGTATCTCATATATGCATGGTTGTGTATAGAAAGAGTCACTTACTGAAGTGTTACTGGGAAAAAAAAATCACAGCAGCTATCACAGACATTAAAATCTGACTAATGTGTGTTAGGTTTCAGTTACTTTAGTCCAGAAGGCTCTGTGAGGCTGTGTGTACCATTAAGATCCTACTGTATAATCAAAACTCTTTCATCTAGAGAATAGCCTAAATAAGCAGTACGAGAACACAAGGATCCTCTAATTCATATAAGTGGAGATAGTGCTATAAGGCATTCCTTCAGTTTTGACCTTCATGCTCTGAAGTATGCAGGGTTTGTAAAAGCGGTGATATGACCATTACTTTTTCAGGGTTAATTTGAAATTACACACTACCCAGCTCACACTGAAAGATCATGAGAGTCTGTGTATGAATATTTGACAACTGAAAACAATCTACAATCTTTTCATGCACCCTTCTGCAGCCTTCTCCAGTTGTGATTGATGAGAATCAATGTAAGTTGTGCTTTTGAGACAAGAAGACTTGAGGACTTGATTCTAAATGTGGTGTATATTTGTCTAAGCCATAAAAAAACTATGGAAGGAGAGGCCCAAGGCTAAAATAGCAGGTGTTTTTCAAACTAGTATTGAAATCAATTGGAGGCACTGCATGGGGGAAGCTTTCACAGTATCTTCCTGAACTCTGTTTGATTTAAGCAAGAGTTGGCAATCCTTATTTTCATACAGTTAAGATTATCTATCTTTTTTTTTCAATAAATTGTAAAAAACCCCAACCTTCTAATCAGGCTTTTTCACACTAAAAAAAAAATTAGAAATTGCTGGGCTTCCTGACAATTAGAAAAATCTGACAATGTCTTGGATACAATTGCAGATCTGTTCTCAGGGTTTTGAGCAGTGGCTTTATGACTGTGAAGTCTGTCAGGTTTTTTTTTAATGGCTCACATTTCAGTATCAGAACTGGGTGGCATCAGGTGTCTAAGTTTTGCACCATTTAAATCTGGCAGCTGTTTAATTTACCTTTGTTGCATAATAAAACCTTCCTGGAATAAAAAGGGAAATTTTCAATAAGACTAGTCAGAGCAAGATCACTAGATGCCACTTTAGCTACATCACACAGTTCTTGACAGCGTTTCACTGAGTATAGGTAACAATTTCAAAGGGACAGATTCTCTATGTTTCTGAATCTTTGTGCTCCTCAGCCAGTAAGGAAAGATCAGAAACAGGGCTCAGAGCAAGCATAAAATAAGTGAAACAGGATGCAACAGCTCACCATCTATAACTCAGCCAATCTTAATGGGGGAAGTGACTACAGCACCCTAGGGTAGGGTGGTGAGGGTGACCCTAGTCCTCCAGGTCACTGTTAAGCAGGAAGGATTAGAGCATTCCCCAGGTTGCTGACATCTGTTATAGTCAAAGTGTAACTACAACAGCAGATCATTCGTAGTACTCTTCCAGTTCCTGTTGCCTCCCTATGAGAAATTTGCTACAGCAAGGAATAATGAACCCATTTTAAGAAGATTTCTCACAGTTCTCGCACTAAGGACTGCCTTTGTCCTGGCCACAAGGAAGCTTACTATGCGGGGCTGATTGCTGTCTTTCATGCTACTCTTCATCAGTTGTTGATTTACTATAGGCACTGCTAAGCAGTGCTCAGGATGGTCAGCATGAAGATTCTTCCTGTAATCATGACTGAAGGTTCACCTCATCATTTTTTACCCATGTTTATGTCATGTTTGGAGGTAGATTGTATTTTCAGCTGATATTAAACAATTGCATTTCAAAAGGATCACAAATGTATCTTTCCTCTTTTTAAGCAGAGCGTAACCAAACTCTTCTCAGTAGTGCTTAGTGACAGGACAATAGGGCAAAAGGCACAAATGGAAGCACGTTAAATTCCTTCTAAACATAATAAAACATTTTACTGTGAGGGTGATTGACTGCTGGAATAGGTTGTTGAGAGTGACTGTGGATTCTCCGTTCTTGGAGACATGGCTCTGGGCAACCTGCTCTAGCTGACCCTGCCTGAGCAGGGGCATTGGACTATATACAATTCAGGTGACTTCCAACCTCAACTATTCTGTGATTCTGTGGTTAGACTACCTTCTTTAATGCAACCATGGTATGGTTTATGCCTTTTACTCTGAGATTGGACAACTGTAATTGATTCAACAGGGCAAGGCCTCATGACCACTGAGCGTATGAAGCTGTTAGAGATTCATAGCCTAATGGTGAAAATGAGATACCTAAAATCCAACAAATTATATCAGTGTTTCATGTCTATACTGATTTGGATGTGTTTGAGGAGGAATCTGAAAGAGTTGGGCTGCCTGTGTGTTACCATCCTGGAACTGCCCAAAATGAGAGACGATCATTTCTACCTCTGTGTTCCACACAGCGAGCAGCAGAGGTGACTGAGCTAGCTGCCGTGTCACAGGCAGAACTATCTGCCAGCATCTCTCCCCACTGCTACATCTTCCCCTCTGGTCTTGAGTAGGCAGGTGTTGTTAACTCAAGCTAGTTTATAAAGCTGCAGGAGTTTCAGGGGAGAGAGATGCTGCTGAGAAGATTCTCTTTGGAATTAGCAGGGTGTTTTTACTCTTTCAAATGTTCTGAGGACAAGCACTATCTGCTGCTTGCTGAACAGCGTTTGTAGGCAGTACTGGTTTATGAAAGGGTGATTTTAAAGAATGAGAAAGATCACAAGTATTCTGGTTGAAAACATTCTTTGTCTTTGTACATTCCAAATAAACACAGTTTAAAATTCAGCTTCCTTAGACTCTGTTTCCTCCCCCTAAATGCTAAAGATTAAGTGTCATTCAGATGTATTGGAGTATTTCCCCCCTTTTCAAAAGCTACCCATATAGAAATGTTTGGCTTCCCTTCAGATGGAACAGTATGAAGAGAAAGAACTGCTGAGCACAGAGATTAGCAACAGTTGCACTTTAAAATGACTGATAGTTTAAAATGACTAGGAGGCTGAGTTCATACTCCTGAGAATGGAACAACAGGTATAGCAGAGAGGCTGTGAAAATCAGGTTTATACTATGACTGGCTGGACTCATGAAATTAGATTATTAGCATATAAACTTGCACAGATCATGGAGTTAACATATTCGTACAGAGAGGCCTCAGCCTTACTGGCTTGGAGGAGTGCACTTGTTTAACAAAGAATTTGCAAATAAAATAGCTCACTTAACATAGATGCAGAAAACTAGAGATTTTGATGTTATGCCTCCAAATGTGAGCAGAATGTGATGATTTCTTTTTTTAAAAAACCCTTTTAAATATGTTTTTCGAACTCCTTTCAGTGGACAGCAGGCCAAAAAAAAACCAGCCAAACAATTCTTAAGCAAATAATTGTTCAGTAATTTTTAATTTCATTCCTGTCACATTGGAACCAATTGTATGTATTACCTATTTCAAATGTTAGAGCCTTAGTAAAAACTGAACATGTGTTTAGCCAGCCCTATCAGTATACAGTTACATGAGGCATTAATACACCAAGACCCCCCCCCTTTCCCTATACCACCAGAAAAATTATCCCCTTTCTTATCTTTTCAGTATAGCAAGCTCTTTTACCCATTTCTTTTACAAGCTGATGTTGCCGCTATTCCCCTTCACAAGTCTTGACAGCCGACTCAAGTTGATGGCCATATTTCCACTGACTGCTGCAGAGTAGCTGCCAACCTGTTTCATACTTTAAGACTGGTGCTATCTGTAACTCCTCATTTCTGAATTTGCTCCTAATACATATATCATTTTATTATGTACATGTTATTGTGGAAATGACACGTGTAAAATGTGGAGAGAAAACAAACGCTTTGGGTTTTTTACTCTTTTGCTGAAATAATAGTCAAATCTTTAGGCATTAACGCACAGCAGAATTCCTTTGCACGGCATGGCTGAACAGGTGGAATGGAATATCTATGTTTTAAAAGTCAACTTTTCTACTGCAAAAAAAGGAGGAGAAAATGAGTTGAGGATGCTATTCAAACAGTAGAAAGAGTCCTTAAGGAAGTACGATGGTGTTGAATGCACGATACAGACCAGTTTTTGACTGACAAAAGAACAGTCATGTCAGTTAAAACCCACAAGGTGTGGGCCCAGAAGCAGAGATTATTGGCAATAGTTATTGTGTTTTGCAGACAATAGGAAGCAGGGTTTTGACTGGCCATCTGGTCTGCACTCTATAGCTACAGCTGTGTTAGCTAGCTCAGAGGAGGAGCTGCAGCTGTGTAATGAATACATACAGCCTAGGAGGGTGTGATATTTATGGCAAAGATAAGAATTGATGAAAAAGTAGGACTGGACATGCTTTAGGTTTAAGATGTCATTTCAAGTCCTGTTGTCTATGATTCAATGCTGGACATTTCCTTAAAATATTCAGAGACTTGAAATAAGAGATTTGATTCATAACTTTGCTGTAGTGTGCATAAATACAAATGTTAGGAATTAGTATGCACTTGCCCAGGTCCAGTTGTTCTAAACATAGTTATACAAGCACAGAATTTTTCTGCCAAGCAGAATGGTCAAATGTCTTTAGCTTGATAGCTAGTAGTTTATACTAGCTATACTTAGTTTGATATTAGATCGTATCTAAGAATTAGGAATTTCTTTTAGAGAGCTTGGAACTCTGAACACCTTGAGCACAATTCATTTATATTATTCATGGCAATGAATCAGACTCAGAATTAGAGATGGTCTGGGTAGAACAACAAATTATCATCACAAGACATCTGCACTGATGTAACTTGTTGGTAGTTACACTTTAGTAGAAAAAATATTTTTTTAATCGGACTTTTTTACATTTACATAAACATATACACAGCAGATGTTAAACACATTCTACCCACTGTCCCTTCTATAGAGGTGGTGAATAAATAATTTAAATATAACTGTCAAAAATACACCTTTCCTAGAGGACATTATTTAGCTGCCACAGGTAGAGCTGTTTGTGATGGCTCGTATACTGGTAGAGAAGTGTTAACCTGCCCACCAGTTACTAGCAGACAGGAGCAAGTGTGCAACTGCCACAGCACACAGTACCAGCTAGAAGTTAGCCTCTAACTAGTGCAAAAAGAACAGCCTCATTTTTGCCTTGTAAAAGAAATGTGCATTGGATGGTAGGTACTGCCTTGGAAAAATATTCAGCTAGACACCCCTGAGTAGGGAATTAGTCACATTCCTTGTTGCTTTTTCTGTGCCCAGAAGAGTTTGTGACAAGCACAGACAAGTATGAAAAGCTTTGATAATAAATCCAGAGATAACATTCATCTGAAGAGTTGGTGTCCCTGGAGCATGGAGGGAAAGTGTTATTCTCCAGTATTCCTTAAAACACTCAAAGCAAATGGGTATTATTCTGCCTATGAAGACATTCTTGGACATCTAATTCTATTAAGTGCTACTGCCTTAAGAAGTACTGTAATAGAGTTAACACCCTATGCCTTCAAGAAAAAAACGGGCCACAGGTCCTCCTTAGATATAAGGGTGGACGTAAGTAGCTGGCACTTGTTTCTAATTTGCATTTATCTGATTTCATTGCAAATTTTAATTCATCTCTTCCAAATGAATATGGAACATTTCATTTGCTTATCTTTTGCATTATTGTGGTCAATATAATTGGAGCTGAAGTGAGCTGTTTGCCAGACTTTCTAACTGCTGCCAAGAAAAACTTGGGTGTCATTTTAGAAAAATCCATGGGTGGAGGAGGAGGAGATCATGACCATCTGTCTATGCATCAAAGGCTAAATCATTATAGGGGAAAAATAACTTCTCTGTTGTGTTTGCCAGCCATGTTCCCCTTTAAAGTTCAGTTAGTAACTTTTGAAGATAAACATTTTCAAAATTGTCCTGTGGGCTCTAATATTTATTGGAAGGAAGTTGGGGAAAAAATTAAAGGACAAAACCACACAATTTGGAAGTGGATGAGATAGTAGGAGGCTAACATTAGAGGAAAAGTATAGTGTCGTCTTGGAATCTTCCCAAACACTTTCTGTGGCATCCCTTTCAGTTCCAGGATCTAACAAGTATATAGAAAAGGAATACATAGTGTCTTACTTGTCCTGCAGACAAATTATACATATTCCCTGCTCCATAGCATTTACAGACTTCATGACTTAACATTTAACAAAGGCACAATAGACTAACAGCATTTGAGAGACATGCACCTGGACCTACTTCAGCCTTAGAACTTCTGTTGTCAGTCAGGATAATAGTCTGAAAATTAAACATTCTGAAAAAAAATTGCATAGAGAAGAGGGGCATTATCTGCAGCGTAGCTAGTACTTCGCTCTTTTTGTTTGGTTGGCTTTTTATTTAACACACTGCAAAACTAAAATCTTGGCACCATGCTGAAATCTATCATAAGGAGCTAAACTATGAATGCGTCTGGAAAGCCATCAGTCCTTCAAACCAGGAGTCACCATTGCAGGAGTGCTGTGGGCTCCTTTATCAGTAGTCATTGTGACATAAAGGCCTCTATGATGAGAGTGAAATGAAAACAAATTGAAAATGCCAGTAACCATGGGAGTTCCGTTTAGACTGCCACTTCCAGCATTGCTACTGTTCCAGTTGAGTCTGCTATAGTAACCGCTTTAGTTCCAAGAAGTTTCACCTTCTAGCATAGTCTCTCATCAAAATATTTGCATTTTGTAGGGTATGACATCTAAGTCCAGACAGTGTTACTTAAAAATATTGCTCTGGCTTCTCTGAGCAGGAATCCTTCATAGCGTCAGTCTTCAAAGGAAAGATTTACAGTTCTTATCAGGAGTATGGGGTTTTTCTTTGTACAGAGATTCCGAATTCTCTCCTTTGAAGATAAGAAACCCCTGCTATCACAGACTTTATCTGAATACGAATGGGTCCCTGGATTTGATAAACTGTTTAGGACTACCAGAATCAAATCCTAAAGATGTGCACATTGAGAATTCAAAAGGTGAATTAATTTCACCTTTGTATGCTTGCTATTCTTGATTCCTATCTTTCCTGATAATAAGTAGTAAAATTTTAAAATGTTAATTTTCAAAATTTATGGCTTTTTGGAGTTATACTTCACATTCTGCTCCAACATTCTAAAATTAAGAAAAAAATATTTTACAGGCAGCTCAGGGTGTGACTTTTGGAACAATAATCTATTGCTCGTTTTTAATAAATGCAAAACCAAGCACAAGTGAAATTTTTATACGCAATCAAACATCAATAGCATGTTTCACGTACTTGAAATGGAACAAACACAATGTTAGTTTGCAGTACATTCTGAACAGAGTGCCACAGCATTCCACCACATCTGGAAATTTTGGAGATACATATATATCACAAGTTTCTTTCTAACAGTAACTACAAAGTATTACCTCAGCCTCAGATAATAAAATGCCAGCACGAAGATAAGTGGAAAAATATGACTGCCTAAGATTTTTAAGAGGTATTGACAATTCAGAGAAATTATCTTTTTACATTATTGAAGTTGAATGATATTTTGAAAAAGAACTCAAAACCTGCAAGTTCTCTGTAAAATCAAAATCAGTTCACTGCAATGATATGGCTGAGTTTGCCAGAATGTTTGTTTCCATCAGGCTTCTTGCTTGAATTGTATGTTAATCATCTTTTCGAGCCTTTAGTCTTCAATTTTAAGTTAACAGTGCAACAGGATTTATGTACTTAAAAAATAAATCAAAGATTAAAAGGGTAAAACCTAGTAATTAAGCACTCTTGTAACACTTGCAGAAACCTGGTGGTAAAGAATGAATTTGTTTCATTACAATGAAAAGTACATTCAGAACATTCTCCTAGGGCTTAAAAAACCTAAGAGTAGATACCTTTCTGCCCCACCACTGTGTCACAGTCCACATGGTCAACAAATAGTTGACCATGAATAGTAAAATTTACTGTCTGAGCTGAATAATGGGATATCCTGTAAAGATGGAGTGTTAGAAATCTGCATGGAGGATTGAATTGGAAAATTGCCAGAAGTTCAAGGGCCACATCTATTTTGCATAAAATGGAGCAGATGGTAGCTGACTTCATCTTTGATACCATGGTATGGTCCACAGAGATTATAAATCCCAGCATGAAACACTCAGATTCTTTCTTGCATTGAACAGGTGACAAAGGAAGATACAACATATGCAGATATTTTGAAATACCTACTTTGAAAATGGGCTCTATGCTGCATTATTGTTTCTCATCTAGATTTTTCTAGCAAGAATTCTGTTTTTAGCACCTACAAATAATAGCATGCAACTGATTCATAACTCCAACTAATTGGTAGTTTCTTGGCCATATTATTGGAGCTTTGCCTATGCTGGCCCAGAGATTTACTCTGTTTCTTAGGAAGTCTTTTTGCTATGTTACACAAGCATTTATAAATCTTCTGTCATTATATTTGATCTCTCTGACGCCACTCACAGGCATAACCAGATCAACCAATACATCAAATGCTGAGAGTCAGTATTTGAAATTCTAGCACTATTCGAAAAGCTTGTGGGACATTAACATATTGCTAAGGAGAGGATGTCTTAGATTGTCCCTGAGGACCATCCTCTAACAGCTGTTTAACATGCCATGAGTGTCTAAGACTATCAGCTTTTTTGGTTGAAAGTGTAAGAGATTTAGAGCCTAATTCAGCAAATTGTAAATTTAAAAAATAGGTCCACTCATATCAAGCAAAGCAAGTAAACATGTAAAAAAATGCTCTAAATAGACACATTATCTACATATGCAGACTAAGGAAGCATATGACTGATAGAAAAATGTGTTATGGATAGTATTGAATCAGTCATTACTTGTAGTCATGTCTGTTCTGCACCATATCAAATTAACACTGGGTATGATTTGTGATTGAATGTAAAGGATCTTAACTGTTTTTAGTACTTCTGCTGAAGTTCAGATACAAAATACTAATCTGAAAATACTGGTATTCCAGACTGAAGAAGGCTAAAGTCCGAAGTCAAAAGAAGTAAAGTATAGAATAATTTTGTCAACTGTCCACAACTTGTTCATACAGTGTAAAATCCATTGGATATCTCATAATAAAAATCATGTTATTTTGGAAACATGCATTTTCTGTCATAAGATCTTAAATATAGGTGCAAGAATATTTCTAAACTTCTGGAATATCCAACTACTATACTATATTTGGAGATATTTTACTTTCATCTACTTTCTAGACTCCTACAAAGGCATATATGGGTTATGACAGAGTTTTGGTGCAACTACTTTGTAAGAAAATAGTTCAAATTTGATTACTGATAACTGATCTGTTAGTAGCAAGATGACCTAGAAAGTAGTTGTAATTGCTAGTGCTTCTACATCTATTTCCTTCAAAAAAGGAAAATGGGCAATGTTTTGTCATCCAAAGTTATAACCAGCAGTATTCAATGCTTGTGAAGCCCAGCCTTAGCCTGTCTGCTTTGCTCTGATCCGACTGCACAGAGCAAACAGCAACCTGGGTTGCTTAAACTGTGGAGATTTCACCGGCATTCCTGCATGTCTTTCAGATCCTGCTCCCTTTCTCCCATGTAGGTGCTGCCAAACAGCGGACATAGCTTTGTAGGTCTGTATTGCTTGTCAGGATCTCTGGTTAAACCTTTAAAAACTGTCTGAGAGCTGAAGGAAGCTCAAATACATTCCATATTGGAGCCTGCTGGGGCTGTAGCTCTCACTGTTAGTACTAGCCAATTTGTCATGAATAGTTCCAATCTCATGATGTAGTAACAGCTGCAGAGCCAAACAGTTGTACCCATTGCTTCAACCAGAGTAGGATTAGAGCTGCTATTACTTGTGTCAGGATCTGACTCAGTGCAAAACCTAAGGAGCATCACTGCAAAGTAAGTGGTAGTACTAAGGTTTACCACTTCTGATGAGAACTTCCCTGAGCCTGTATAAGCAGTAATATTTCAATTTTATAAATGAAAAGAATATGAGAGAGATTAAATTATTTCTTTCAATACTACAGAGAATTTAGCATTCTGGAATTTCTGCTCTTGTCCTAATACTGCAATACAAAAAATCAAAGGGGAAAAAACATTTAGAAATGATTGCAACTGCATCTTTTCTCTCCCCTTGAGAACTATGTTTTCAAGCAATGGCTTCCTTTCACAGCTTTTAATATTTAATTAGTCGTTTTCATCAGTATGGAGCATGGAGTTGTTCTAATTTGTTACTTCTATGTTCCAATTATGAAATATGACAGAATTCTAAATATTTAATGGGAATGGGATTATTAGCAATGTGCCCTTGATGCATGCTGCATTGTTATCCTCTTTAGTATCATAAAATATATAATGTACCTGTAGCAAAGAGACCTTAGTAGAGCATACAGATGGAACTGAATTCCTAAAGCAGTCATAGGTCTGCAAGTGTTATTCTCAAGATCTCAGTACAGTCTTTTTAGATTATTATACATGAACACCAGTGAAAAAAGTCTTTCTCCATCTTCTTTTGCATACAGTATGTCCACGTATTATTCAAAGATATACTGGTACAAAATGATCAGTTTGATTACATCCTAAATTTGAAAACACCATTTAGGTCTTGGTTGGTATTCATCAGCAGAAAGTAAGTTTATGATTTATTATTTTATTGTATGGGATATTTTTCTTGCAGATTATAATGCCCCTCAGAGTATTCTGGGTTCTTTGCTCACCATTTTAAACCAATTTTTGTAATATTCTTAGAGAAAGATCAGACTCTGCTGAAAGTGTATATATAAATATCCTAATCTGAAATGGAATAATACAAAACATTATGGTTTAAGACTTTGAGAATCATGTAGTGAGATCTTCTGTTCATGTTTTAGGACACTGAATGAAGATTATTACAATCACTGGTAGTCAGTGCAAGAACACAGGGGTAGAAAGCCTTCTAGATTATTGACTTGGCACTGGTGGTTTTGAAAAGATATATTCATGGTGCAAGGAAAACATAGATTTTTGTTTACAAGGTGATGGAAGGAAAAAGAAGGACAAGTACTTTATGGCTCTTAAGGTAAGCTTTTCCCATTGAAAGAGCTAATTCTAGGTTGGCGGTATATTTGCAGCGATTGAAATTAAAATACTATTGGCCACGTCAAAAATGTAGCAAATCAGTGTGGGATTTTGATATAAGCAAGATATAAAAATAAAACAGCAACCCAAAACATACACTGCTCATAGGCAGATATGCAGAGAAAAGCCTGCAACGTACTTATGACTGTGTTACAGATCAAGCTCTACCAATGTTAAACCACCTGTGGGAAGGGAAAGATCATGACAAAGTCAGATTTTCTTTATAGAACAGCTGGTGAGACCAACAAAGTTACTCATGACGGAGAAATAAATTGGCAGCAACCACAGAGGCAGGCTGCACTAAAAATAAGTAGAATTTATTATATAGTGGTCAAAAAGAACATGAAATTAAGTGATTTCAGTTGCTGGAGCAAAGTGAAATACATGGCTCATCTCATGTAGTAAAAGCAAGAGCAGTGATTAATCAACAATAAACTACCCTCCTTCCTTTCTGCTGCCAGTTGTTCTCATCTTCGCCAGAGACAAAGATCAGGTCAGTGGCAGGGTGTCAGTCACTGGTTCCTACAGTTTTGATTGCTCAGTAAATCACAACAGCCCATCTGGGACTGCTGTTGCAGAAGCTGATTTTCATCTCGTGTATCTTCTCTCACCTCTGTTAGGCTCTGTCACAGACCTGCTATCTGCTGTGCTCTAGCTTCCATTCAGTCATCTCTTATTCTTCCATATCTTGACCGCTGCAGATATAAAGCACATCAAGGGCATTTTTAAAGCTTTCTTCCTCATTAACTGAGGCCCTTCTTCCTCACTGTGTTTCTTTGCCTCACTTTGAGGTTGTGTCTAGCTGACAGCTATGCAGCTAGGATAGCATCCTAAGCCTTTCACTAGTCAAAAAAGAAGACTTATTTCAAAGAGCATTCCTTAAAATTCTTGTAATGTACACTTTCTCAATAAACCTTATAAAAAAGTCCAACAAAAGTAATCAGAAACCAAGCATAATGTTTGCATTGGCAAGGTGGTTTCCTTGAAAACAGTAAAAAAATTAAAGTATTTCTCAAATAGTCAGCATGAAGTCTAATTAAGATCTTGTTTTTCACAAAAACATGGAAATCAGGTGCAGGGTGATCTTAGCTTGTTCAGCCTGAAGAAGAGAAGGCTGAGAGGGGACCTAATAAATGTTTATAAATACCTCAAGGGTGGGGGTCAGGAGGATGAAGCCAGACTCTTTTCAGTGGTGCCCAGCAACAGGACAAGGGGCAACAGGCACAAAGTGAAGAACAGGAAGTTCAACCTGAACATGAGGAAGAACTTCTTCCCTCTGAGGGTGACGGAGCACTGGAACAGGCTGCCCAGGGAGGTTGTGGAGTCTCCTTCTCTGGAGATATTCAAGACCCGCCTGGACAAGGTCCTCTACAGCCTACTGTAGGTAACCCTGCTTCGGCAGGAGGGTTGGACTAGAT
>Ga0181612_160904_pt1 | contig 15531 bp, 8 predicted proteins | sample HoacroProtozoa21_FD_119630 | JGI IMG/M metagenome (GOLD analysis project Ga0181612, IMG submission 119630) | Hoatzin crop microbial communities from Cojedes, Venezuel. Combined Assembly of Gp0051906, Gp0051904, Gp0051908 | reverse complement strand
CTTGTTGAACCTCATCAGGAAAAAGAACATGGCAAAAATATAAACCAATAAGATGGTTTAACTTTTTCAGTACAGACCACAAGTAGAAAAGATTCTGTTTTCTTTTGTAGGATTTTCATATTGACAGCTGTACTTGTTTTCTTGTTTTCTGAATATACAGTCCATGCTGCCAAGAGCTCAATGATATCCGAAATAAAATAAAGGTGAGATATTTCTCTTTTAGATTTTGCTCAAGACACAGATATAAGTACAATAAAATCATACATACAGCAGGTATTGAGGTTTTGTTTGTTTCAATGGGACTTGTACTTGGACCTCAGTGAAATTAGTTCTTTAATATCTGCTTCAACTTCTTTTTGTTTGCAGTGCAATTCACTACAACACAGCTAGTAAACTCTAAAATACCACCAATATGCAGCTGTTGTGCAACACGTAATGCAAGGTCCAAAATTAACACTGTCACTCTTGCCTAGAGGACAAATTTTGGTGGGATTTTCTTTAAAGTCTACTCCTATATTTTCAAAGTGACAGGGAGACTTCATGGTTCTACTTTTCAAAGGTACCATTAGTACTACTTTCAAAGGTATAACTGAACATTACAACACAAAGAAAACTGTTGCAGGTTTTTTCTCATTAAAACCTCACTACAGCATGTTCCCTGCATACTTATGCAAACTCCACAGATGTCTACATTTTATAATAGAGATATTTTTAGCCAATCCATCATCCATGCCTTACTGCACAAAAGCAGCTTGACACAGGCTACCACTTGCATGAATCCTTTAAGACATCTAACACCTGAATCATCACAACTGTTAATATTTACATTCACAATCTCATTTACCTTGAGGGCTTTGCAGATGCTACTGCTAAAATCTAGGATACCCAGAAGAAGACACATGTTAGCACCTGAAAAATAGTTACACAAAGCAAAGGTAGAATTTGTGAGGTTGTTTCTTAGAGGATATATTTAAGTACAGCAAGACAGAACTATACGAAGACATCTAAGCTAAGTCTAAAAACACATTGTCACGAAGAGGAAATGGCATCGTCATACTAACGTGATACTCTACCTTGGCCATGGCATGTCATTTCTCAGCCAAACTAATTTCCTTGGATGCAATTCCAGAGAGGTTTGTTCACCTCTCTATCATTGACTGAATGAGACGTCTCTGCGCTAGCCTAGATATCTCTGCAATGTTCCACTTTGCTGTGTAGCCTTACACATACAACAAATTTTGGATGTTTGGTCCACTGTTCGACTTCTTATGGGACATGACAATTCACAGATGTACATGAAACAGCAAAGACTCTAATCACGCAGCTCTTCAAATTAAGGACTTGAGAGCCCTAAGGTCACAGAGGATGAGAACGCCAAAGGGGTTTTGTGGCAACATTTTTGGGATCCTTTCCGAACAACCCTGACTATATGATGAATACTTAATTAATATATAAAAAATTAAATAGAACTATGAAGATGAATTTGAGACCCTCCATCATGGGATTAAGAGATGTTTAATAAGGCAAGCTGAAAAGCTGAATTAAAGCTTTCTTTCCTCTAATTGGTCTAGCCACATTTAAATAGAGGAGAAAATGGGTGCTTACACAATTCAAAGGTGGAAGACAAATGCTAATCCTTACCAAACAGTTGATTTGTCATGGATTTGTTTTACATAAGACATCTCCTCCCTTTAAAGGATGTTTACTGAACTACTCAGATGTCTAGAGAGGGTGAAAATTGTCCTAGAATAACTACAAATGTCAGTTTTTACATGAGGCTGCAGCTTTCTTTCTTAACTAAAAGCATATGAATGCAAAACCAGATAAGAGAAATAATTTAGAACAGCTTTTAAACCTCAAGTTTATGTGGAGAGATGGCTTAGACACTTTTCCTCATAGCAGTGACTTAAAAGACTTTAAAATGCACAAGATGTGCAGAAGCCCTAAAGAACTGCAAAGATTGAGGTGTAGATAAAGGGGATCCCACAAGAAAATCTACGACTGGGGAGAAGTTCTTTTGTCCTACCTAATCAAGCTGCTAAAAGAGAAACTCTGTTTTGGCCTGGGATTCTGCCTTGGAGGTGGCGAGGAGAAGTAGTTTTACTTTTAGGAAATAGTTTTGGCTAGCAGGTAACTTGAAGAATGTAAGGTTCTGCTTTCTGTGATTCCCAAAAGGAGACAAGGAGTTTTGGGGGGCCAAGAGAGGAAAAGAGTGTCCTTTTTTCAGTTCACTTTCTCTGATATCCTGATTGTGATGAGATATGACATTGAGGACATCATTTTCTGTCTTTTCAGCCTGCGTTTAGTAGATCCTCCTTTAACCCTTGTGGCGGGTTGACCTTGGCTGGCCACCAAGTGCCCAGCAAGCTGCTCTATCACTCCTCTTCATCAGGACAGGGAGGAGAAAATAAGATGGAAAAGAACTTGGGTGTGGAGTTAAAGGCAGTTTAATAAAGAAAAAGCAAAGGCCATGCATGGAAGTAGAGGAAAACAAAAAGGTTTTGTTCTCTGCTTCCCATAAGCAAGCAATGTCCATTCACTTTCTGGGAAGCAGGGCTTCAGTACATGCAGTGGTTGCTCTGGGAGACAAACGCAGCTTTTATTCCTGAGCACGACATCATATGGTACGGAACACCCCTTTGGTCAGCTTGGGTCAGCCGTTCCAGCTATGTCCCCTCCCAAACTCTTGCCCACCCCCAGCCTTTGGGGAGGGTGGTTTGGAGAGACAGCCTGGGTGCTGTGGGAGCACTGCTCAGCAGTAGTCAAAACACTGGTGTGTCATCAACACCTTTCTAGCTACAAATACAAAGCACAGCACTACAAGTGCTGTTATGGGGAAAGTTAACTCCATCCAAGCCAGAACCAGCACAAATCTGTAGAATTTGAAGGGCGTTCAAATTTACTTCCAGAAGACTACCTTAGATGTAGATCCTTAAAACTGAAGGAAGCAACATGCCACTGTCTTCTACTGGGGGTGGACCTAGCTCATAGAAATTTTTATTTGGGTGTTGCTTGTCTGAATGGAAAACCAAATCTGATACGGTTCAAATTTACTGTGTTTTGCAACAGATCTTTGATTTCTTTAAAGGACTGTAAAAGCTAATTTCCATACCTGAGAACCAACACATATATCTGAAACCATGTTCAAGTGCACAGAATGGAAAATGCAGCATAAGATCACCACAAGCAAAATGCCAGTTCCTTCTTCTCCAGGTTATGTAAATTTTTAATTTTAGCTACAATTTCATCTATTCACTTTTTATTTCTTATTTTTTTTAAGGCTAAGAGGCATCAACATTTTCTCAGGTGCAAAATGGTTCAATAAATCTGCTAATGAATCTGTGGCAACTGCTATTCCGAACTCAACAACCAGCGCTCCAGTGGGCCCTATAATCTTGGAAAGAAAAGCATTTCCTCTACTCCTGATAACTGAAACCAGGGTCTGAAATCATCATCCTGTTGGAGGCCTAGAGGAGAACAGCGGATTAATCTCTTCCATAATTCTTGAAAAGGCTGGGGACAGAATACATGTTTCCTTTCTTGCTGGCAATACCAGTAAAATAAATTCTTGAGTTTTTCAAACTGTGAATGCTTACAGTGAGCCTATTAGTATACAAGACCTGAGTAATTTAATGCATGCCATGTCTGTGGTATTTAACTGCATATTATCCATGTAGACAAGCTATTAAACAAGTATGGGTACAAGTACAAAAGCTTATCATCCCAAAGTTGGACCAGTTACACAGGCAACAGGATAACTAATATTACTTTTTCTAATATGGTTTTTGGAAATACCCATCTGTATGAAGAAACACAAAAGGGAGATTTATGATGAAATCCTTAAAAGGTAGGTCGGATTTCAGGCTTCTGGAAGAGTCACATAGCCTGCCATAGAAAACAAATGAAAATGCTAATGAACACACACAGTGTCTCATTACAAAGTAATGTACTATACAGATGTATAATCAAATTCTATTGCATTATGTAAGCTATCTTAAACTACTAAACATTAAAATTGGATCGCAAAAGTACTCTGGAATTACACAACAATGGATGGTAAATGCAGCTCAAGGAAACTGCATGCTGCAAACCTTCCTGCATTTTTTACAGTTGTTGCATATCCCGGTAAAATGCATGCTATCACATCCATCAGTCATTATGAAACCACAGTCACCACATGTTCCCTAACCTCTGGCAGTGGGCATCGTTCCCTGCACAACTTTCCTTCATAATCTGCCCCATCTGACCCACAAGTTCTGCAAACTCAAGCTTTCTTTGTCTCCTCTGATTTTATCAGGCTTAACTCTTGTTATGAAAAATGTGTACAATTTTCTTCTCATTAGTCATATCTAAGACACGGGTAGCATGTGGTAGTCTCTCACAATATTTCAGTGTGAAAACAATGGCTTCATAATATCTCATTTTTTTTAATATGCAAGTTTCACATGCAAACAGTAAAACATTTCAAGTGATGCTAAAACAGATTCATTTTTTACACAGTTTAGAAGTCTATCTGCCTATTAAATTGGTAAGTTGAATGTAAATTAAATTATTCTGTGTAATATTTTACTCGCTGATTTGAATTCCCAGTTGTCTGTTTGGGCCAGGACAGAAATGACAAGAAAATGTTGCCCAGTATTTCAGCTGTCAGAAACAGCTTTTGACATGGTGTGGTTTTAGACCTCACTTGTTTGTTTTTCTTGCTATTCTTCTTCAAGTTCTCCACATCTTGTTGCAATTACCCAAAACATTCAATACCTCAAAGTATATATATCACTATTTTTTTTGGCTCTCCCTATGCAAATTCAACCCCATAGTTTGCTATTAATGCTGGTTCTTGTGAGGTCTTCTAGGCTACAAATAAAAAGGATTTGGTCACACTATGGGATTCTATCTAACCCCTATCTTCAGGGCAAAGCAATTCATCTTATTTTAGCCTTACATGATTTTGATGAACTCTTACATAAGTCATGAATAGTAAATACTTGTTTTTATAAACTTTTCTGGCTCTAAATAGTGCTGCTTCATCAGTCAGATGTTTTCTGTTTTGGATGCAATCCTCAAAAAGACAATTCATAAAAACATTTTGCAAGGGTGTCAATAATGCATTTACACAGTAATTTTTACAGGGAACAAAGCAACCATCAGGGACCACGGACGTGTAGCCTGTCTTTGGCCACTTTCCAGATTTCCTAGTCACATTAGAAACTTACGAAATATCTGAATGACTGCCCTTTTATTTTGTTTTCTTTGTATATTATTCATTTAGACTTACTATTTAACTAAGTCCTCACTTCATCTTCAGCTAAACCTCTTATGCTTTCTTTATTTCCCACAAAACATTTTGCACTTACTAGAATACAGCAAGATTTCACCTTTATTTATGGATAGTTGAAGGATGCTCTAAATGTAAATTCTGTATCGTATCCTTTTATCCTTTCTTTGACAGAATAAAAAAGAGCTTGTTTTCACAGGTGTTCCCACAGTTTCTCTCAGGCTAAATGAATCAACAAAAATAAGTAGAGATTAACAATGCCAATCTTTGCTGCAAGTAACATTTGTACTCAAATCAAATACAACAGTTTGTCCTTTAGTTGTACATAACCCAAAATGCGGTATTTCAGAATATGGGAAAACTTCAGCTTTCAAGTTTCCATTTTTGTGTTTCAGCTTGCCTGCATAATGATTTAGGGAAATCAAGTTCAATAGTTCTGCAAAATATTCTGTATTTGACAACATCTATACATATTTTTAAGTGGTAAAGAAATGTTTGATTGAACAGCAGAACAAGTCTGTATCTCAGACGAAAATTCCTCATTTTGTTCTATGACAGCTCTCAAGAAACACATTTCCTTTAGCTCAAGGATTTTTCACTGGGCTGCTCTTTTAGTACATCACTAACCCATAATATAGTCTTCTCATCAGACAGAAGCTTATTAAAGGTCTGCTGCATGTCTTTTTCTACTGATGGAAGAAGATCTCAGCAGGGAGGAGGCTATAGTCAAATGCTTAATGTGGTTATAAATAAAGGATTCAAAAAGCAGTTCTCCATTCTTGACAGATCCACTGATTTCCTGAATTTTTGGCAGGTTTGCTATGGCAGATGTGCTCAGTAGAACTGTAGGGTATGGTTATAGCTACTTACAGATTTTTGGAAGCTGCTGTTTTTGCTAAGTTATTCAGTTTAGAACTGGAAACCTACTTTTCACATTAAAACTTGGTGACATCTGTCACAGCTTGATTACTTACATTGAGGTAGTAACTTAAGTCCTTTAGTACGAATCAATAACAGTGTGATAGTTTATGTGTAGTGCTGCCACCTATCCAAAGGCTAAAAACAGTTTTCTATGAAATCTTGAAATAAAAAAGACTCCAAATGGGTATAAGGACAAACCTTTTCATCATGAGCACAGTCAAGCATTCAAACAGCCTTCCTAGAGAAGTTTGTGCAGTCTCGTTATTGGAGATCTTTAGCACAGACTGGATAAAGCCCTGAACAATGTGGTCTGACTCTGCTTTGAGAAGCACCTCTTAAGGTCCGTTCCGACTTGAATTTTCCTATGATTTTATAAGAAATTTTTTGTTCCTGATTTAGAAGAATTGGTGTATTACTTTTTGCTTCATGGAAGTTCTAAGTTAACTGCACATCATCTTATTAGATATTGGTTAATATGGCACATTCAATGATCATCTGTATAATTTTAACTGTCAAAGTCCTATTTTTTAGATCTCATATCAGAAAAAAATTAAAAATCCAAATTAGAAGTTGGGATTACTTTCCCCCCCTAATCTGTAATGCTTATACTTTGGCAATAGAGAAACCAGTAAAACTCAAATTGCTTGATGAGGAAGTACATTGAAATACCAGAGTTCTATTGATAATCTATTTTCAGTTTATAATATTACGGATTTTCCAATGCTATTCCAAAGGAACAACTACTTACTATTCCTTTTTTCATTGTTAGTAATTCAATGTACTGAGAAGATAAATTAATCATAGAAATACAAGATCAAAGTGTAAGAGCAGCCATAACTACAAAACAACACCCACTTAATTTGAGATGTCTCCAGAAACAAGAAAGATATGCAGACACAGTGAAATAACAAAGAAAGAGGAAATTTTATTTGTCTTGAATAACATTTTTAGTAGCAACAGCAGTAGAAAGGCACAACTGAAATTCCAAAACATATTGCATTACTGTGTAATCTAAAAGGAAGGGGATAAAAATACTTTTGCAGCAGCTCTTCAGAGAAACTGCAGAGCTCTACATATACCATAATTTGTAGCAGTTCTACTTTCATCTACCCACCAGCTCTACCTGTAAATTGCCCAAAGCTGACATCTACCTGAGAATAAAATAGAATATAAAACTGGCACTGAAGGGCTAGGTCTTCGTGTGGATTGTAGGAGTTCAAATGACTTTGTAGTTTTGTATTCATCATGTGACCAAAAGTTCTCTCTAGAGACTGAATTTCTCAAATAATGATGAAGTCCATTAAAACTTACTTGAAAATGAAAAGACTAGACTAGGGCTTTAGGAGGAAATTACTTCAGTTCACGTGAAAAGTAAACTGGACTTCTCCAAGATTTTCGTTTCTAATTAAGTCAGAACAAAAGGGGAATACATACAAAGCATTCACAATGTCAGTGTTTCATTTTTCACAGTTTAACTATGAAATAAAGAGGAATAAGGTGGTGATCATTATCTTTTGCTAGCTTGAGGCAAATTCTCTTTGTAATCCTAAAATTGAGTAACTTCTGAGCACTTCATGTAGAACTAAACTTGTTCTGCTGAGTTAAAAAATGATACTTTTAATGCCAGTAGTAATTTAGGATCTATTTTCTGGAAGTACTGTCATATGGCCAATGCAGATAACTATCTAGTAGATTTTATAGGAGTCCTCAGGCACCTAATGTTCATTGCAAACTCCATCTGTGGGTACCTGTTTGTTGTACTAGGCTGCCAGCAGATGCCTCTAACATTAGCATCTAACAGTAACCTTCAGAAGTACCTCCACACAAAAAAAAGCAAGGTAAGAAAAAAAGAAGAAAATGCCCAGTTTATATCAAATTATTCCCATTACTCTGAGTTTGGCAAATGTAATAATTTTTCTGGGCAGTGCCGAGAGGTAGGTTACGCCCAGGTACACTGGGCTTCAAGGATAAGTATAATTCAACTAAATAAAAATACTAATTCTACTGCTGAAAGGTGGTTAGCTGAGATGGAGCTGGGAACAAGGGCTAAAGCTTTCAACAGCCAAAGTCCCTACAAACTGCTTCTTGCAACAGATGTATACTAAAAGTGTAGGCGTGAAAAGTGTATTTCTGGTGTTTTTTAAAAGAAAGCAAACAGCTTGACACAAACACCCCATACAGGAATGATTCAAATCAGAAATCTTACTTCTCTTAAAGCCTGTATTGATCTTCAGGGGGTAACAGCTGACAAGGAAATGGGTGCTATGAACATAATCGCCTACAGTCACTCTGAGAAAAATTATAAGATAGCTCAAAGATACTGACTACAGTGTCCAGACGAGCTGATCCATTTGCACTTGATCACCCCAACTGTGCATTCACGAAGAACAGGTGGTATTTTGAACTATTCTTTTATCTTAGGGAGTGCTATACACTAACAAGACGATGTTTCTATGGAAGACAGTTATTTCCAGAGAATAGAAAGGATGTTCTCAGTCTGTGGGTTTATGAAGACTGCCTGCACTGTGGGCTTCTGTGCCTCATGCTGAGACCTCAGTGGTGATGTGAGAGGGTCCTCCAGGACCCCACTCTGACTCCCACCCTGCCAGACACAGGGCGACTAGAACCGCCAGGTGCACCTCAACCTGCGTATCTCTATAGACTTGCCATGAGTTCAGCTGGTACCAAGGCAGAAGGAAATATGTCAGTCTGCAGCAAGAATGGCAGAACAAAAAAACCTGTGAAGGCATGGCTGATCAGAAAACAACCTAGCTTGTCACTAGAGTCAGCCTGAATTTATGAGGTTTTAGGGAAAGTGATGCTTGTACCCTGGTTCTTCCCCTCTCTTTCCCCAGCAAGATGGCTTTTTCTTTCTGGTACAGGACTGGCCTCCATTCTGCTCAGACAAGCCAGAATGCTGAGGCTGCCCTAAAAATATTCCTGAAGCCAGTATTTCAACAAGAGAAAGCCATGAGTTGACCCCTTTCCCTAAGTCATTGAACGAGTTGTATATGAACAGGACTAGACTGGGCTTCCCTACTGCTGCCTTTGGAGCTACTGGATCTGTGCAGGGTGTACAGTTCCCTCACTCGCAAAGCTCAAGGGGAGTAAAAACTTCAGTGCAGAACCTAGACCATAGGCATCACTGTACCCTCTGGATCCAGGGATCACACTTGGCACTCTCATCTGCTGAAGGTAGATGTGCAGGGTAGGATTCAGTGTAGAGGTTAAGACATCGACATTTGCGTGTATATAGATGTGAGTGTTAGGATTCTACTGACCTGAGCTCTTCTTGGCAGTAGAGAGCTACTCACTCCAGAGGAAACACAAAGCAACTGTCAGTTGTTTCACACGCCATTGGCTATGTGCCAAGATCTCCAGTCACTGCAATTGTAAATTAGAAGAGTAGTGCACATCTGGATGTGTAAATGTAGGTGCCTTAAACTGAACAGAATCCCATCTTCAGTTCTTGCAGATGAACTGTTCTTCCAACGCTGTTAGAGGTATAAAGGACTTCTTCTAAAGAAATCACAAAAGCCCAGCAAAACACTGACCTATCCTGCACACCATCCTAAAACGTGGCCTGGTAGGTTTCTGTGTTCATTAGGCAGCAATGATAAAATAGATTCATCTAGCATGAAGATTTATACACAGAACAGAAATCAGTTGTTCTGCACTTCTGCTGGTATTTTTAACTACATACATTCTGTATGGAAAAGTTGCTGTTACAGTCCATCCCTGTTGAAGCTGCTGTTGCTCTGAATCGACCAGAGTACCATTTTTTTTCATGTGAAGTAGGTTGGAATGTCTCCAAAGGAAAAGGATCCAAAAATTAGTGGAATGCTGGCCAACAAGGAAAGTGTATGAAAGGTAGGTAAACTGTAAGTCATTTCCTACTCACTGTGTCTACTATTTATAAACTATGTTTGCAGTTTTCTATAGTAAAGGTCAGAGAACTATGGTCAGGTTCAATACATAGGGGCTTTCGTAGTTTTTCTCCAGATCTAATACAAGGCAGAGAGGAAGCAATTCTCTTTTAGACAGAAACAGAGATATCACAATCTCACAATGAAATTTAAAGTTTAGAGATCTCTGTATTATTGTTGGAGAGGATCCCACTACAAAAATAACTGCACTAGTGTAGAAATCTTACTTGAGGAAGATCATAATGGGGTTATCTAAATTCTTTGGCACTCCATATGGCAGCATCACCCAAGATGCTATCGGAAGTAGCAAGTTTGAGACTATAATTATCAGGACAACTAATTCTAGTATGCTTATAGTCACAAGAGCTGTCATCAGGGGAGAAAAACTTGAGACTAACCTGCTATTGCTACTCCAGGATGATTCAGTTCAAAGGTGCTGTTAGTGAGCCAAGAATCTGTATGTCAGCTCTAACAGAGTCATCATCTCCTGGCTCCCAGCAGAGGCTTTTAGGCTACATCTGTATCACAACATTAAACAGCACCAAGGCATGGGCTCTAGCCCAGGTGGAAATCATCCACACAGCACATCTCCTGGCATACTTTGCCCCATGCTAACTAGAACTCCGTGGTTCAGGTACTGTTCTCAGTTGGCAGCACTGATGAGGGCAAACCACTTTGCAGGTGAAGATCAATACAAACCCTTTCACAACACTTCTCCAGGAAAAACAAAACACCCCTGTCAGGGCCCTGAGGGCACTAATGGCTCTGACCAACCTCACCTGGGACCTCCACCAACAGCTGTGGCCCCAGAAGTTCTATCTGAGCACAAACCTGGGCCTGAGTTAGAGAAATGCTAATATTTAGTTCGGATGCAGTTATGACTGGTGGTGGACCTTATGGATCCAGACACCAACCAGCAGGCAGACTTCCTGATTTTACCTTGGTCCTGCTTCATCACCACGGGTCTGCCAAGTGATTTCTGGACCTGATTCTGGCCTGCAGGCTGGTTTCCAGTCTTGGCTTTGAACTACCTCATTACTGTGCTACAGATCTGGACCAATGGTTGGACCTGGCTGCCACCTATGAGTCTGACGTGCTCCCTAGCTGCGCCACAGGAGCCTCTGCCACTCTCAGCCCTCATCTCAGAGGCCAAGGCATGTTTTATTTACTAGTGTGAGTTTAGGTCTGCAGTGCTTGTGTTACTGGGATGTCAGATGCCCAGCTCCACTGCTGGTGTTCAGAGTGGTTCCTTGGGGGAATGTTCCCTGAGGAGAGATCCTTGAGCAGTTCCTCTGCTGTGCTGTTAAACCAAATGGAGACACCAGCAGTTCCAGATTCTAGGCCAGCAATGATTTGGGAAAAGTGTTTTCGGAAATAGTTTCACCAATTGTTTTTTTTCACACTGAGCATTTGTGAGGACTTTCATTGATCTGTTCTGGATCAAAACTAAGTTTAAAAAAAGAGCTCATGACATTTCTGATGGATCTGGCCAATGTCAAGTATCGACATGCAACCTTCTTTTGAGCAGACTGGTTTTGACTGTCAGTGCTACAAGGGTTTAATACACCTGATAGTATTCCTGTAGTCACATTTAAAAAAATACTTCTGTGGCATAAGCAGAAATATGGGGAAAAATGATATGCTATACTATAGAGGCATCAGCTGGAGCTTGCAGTACATATGAACATACGCTCTCAACTGCTGCCCTTATGTTTGATGGAAACTTTAACAGGAGATTTTCTATTACATCTCTGTAAGACAGCGCAAGTTTGTTTGCCTGACAGTTGTATTAAAAAATAAGCTTACAAATGCAAGTGTTGGCATGAACATGCAGTGCTAATTTATCTCTGTGATGTAACTCTACCATATATAACTTACAGATCCCCCCAGACAAAACTTTTCTTTGTATAACAGGAATCTGCTTCAAGAGTGGTCCATGACAAGCCCTCTGAGATTACCTGGTAATTACACTTAAGGCTTCAGGATTAAACACATCCTAAAATACCAAGCAAGATTTTGTATCATTTAAGGTATTTGCAATTCATAAGCAAATAAATTATTTGATAATTAATCTGTAAACCTTTAGTGTAATTTGCGATTTGCAAAGTGATGGCTTTTACTGGATATTGTAATTTGTGGATTTAAGCAGCCTGACTTTATGGGGCAAATTATGAAAATTGCAAACTTAACGTCTGGTGCCTGTAAGATGAACAATTGTCTCTCCAGGAAACCAGAGCACTGCAAATCATCAAGCTGTGGGCAAGCCAGTATGGATTAATCTATTTATGCCCTGTTGACCTCTTCCACCTTAAACAAACTGTTGTCTTTTAAGTCGATTTGTACTCCTGAGTGGGACATGTTAATTGAAAGGGTGTCAGGCCACCTCCTTTCTTTTTCTCTGATGACTAGATAGGACTCCAGATTGTTTATTAATGATCCTAAAATTTGAACCCAGTCCTTGTTCCTATGAAACAAAGCCTAGCAGCAGGCCATCCCTTATGATATTAAAGCCAAAAAAGTATTAACATGACTAGGAAGCCCTCTACTATCTTCAAAACAGTTACATGTTAAAAAAAGGTCATCTTTTGTCACCAAGGGCTTTTATTTGGTAGACCTGGACACCTCTGCCCATTGGGTACTCACACTTTTGGGATCAAGGAGTGAGTTTACAATTTTTTTAAGGTATTTATAAATGAAATCACAGTTGTGATGATATTGTCTTTAACAGTGGTGATTTTAGAGAAATATCTCCTAAATTATTAGAATTTTTTTCACAGTATAAGATTCTTAATGAAACCAACTGTAAATATGCATAATATAAGTGGCTTAGGGGGATTTTAGGAGGTCAGCTGTGTGCTGGGAAAGGAAGATGTTAAAAGAAATTAAAAAGATTCAAGTAGTAAGCCTCAGTCTCTGGCTGCAGATGGTAAATGGTATCACCATTGTGTCCTTTTTTTTGCCTCTCCTGTCTCCTCATCACTAGGTTTAAGACCACATTTCACCTAGAGTTTTAGTACCTGACGCTAATTTATACATCATGTTATTTTCTAGTCAATGACTAGTTTCATTTGAATCACTGAACAGCCATATAGATGTCTGGTTTGAACTTGGTTGGTATAAAAATACAAGAAAATACCCTCCATAACAGTTTTTCTTGCAAATAAATAAAAAGATATTGTAGACATAGCCTTGGGTTGCAAATTCTTCAAAGGAAGTATTAGGAAGTATTATTTTGTTTGCTTACCTCCTACAGCCCAGTAATATATCTCAACACTAAGCTGTTTTGAAGAAGCTGGAAAGCAGTGCTAAGAGACACCTGCAGAAAGCCGTAGTAAATAAAAGAGGGCTATTGTTTCATAACTAAGTAATGACAAAGTGATTTACCTTCACCTATTTAAGTAGATAGTGTTAGTTTAATTTCCAGTGAATGTTACAAAAAAATCTGACAAACATACTGTAATTTTCTTTTTTAATGCTTCTCTTGTGGAGGCAAAACATAAAGTGTTAGTCTTCTGGAAAGCAGAAGAAATGCTTCTTCGTGTGACTAGATGTAATGATACGAAATAGAAAGAGATCTACCTTAGATAAATTTTCCTTAGATAAATTCCGATATTGTAAATACTGAGAAACAAGAAAAAAATGCTGTTTATTGCAACATAAATACTAGTTAGAGCATGTAAGCATCCAATCCCCCTTTCTTTCTGATCCTATTTGTCCCAGGGTATTTAGCCACTATTGTATTTGGGTTCATAAAATACTGTTGCGAAACCCTATTAGAATGTGTTAATGAAACATACGCACGAAGTGCTGGATTCAGTTCCGCTCTCCTCAGTGCAAGAAAGGAATTGACTTACTGGAGTGAGTTGAATGTAGGGCCATGAAGATGATTAGGGCATTGGAGAGCATTTAACACACGAGGAGAGACTGGGGTTGCTGGGAGTGGTCAGCATCAGGAAGAGAAGGCTCAGGGGAAATTTTATCCATGTGTGCAAATGTTAGGAAGGAACGAAGAAGAGCAAGCCACTGATTCCTCTCAGTTGGGCCCACTGAAAGTGCAAGAGGCAATGGGCACAGATTAAAATAAACAAAATTTCATATGAATACAAGAAAACACTTTTTTACTGTGCAGGTGGTCATACATTGGACCACGTGTCCCAGAGAGGTTCTGGAGTCCCCATCCTTGGAGATACTTGAAACTGGACTGGACACAGTCCTGGGCAACCTGCTCTAGCTGACCCTGCTTGAGCTGGGGGATTGGACTAGATGAGCTCTAGAGGTACTTTCCAACATCAACCATTCTGTGATTTCCAAAGCTAAACAGTGTATGAGGATCAGCAAAGGTCAGCACCTAAGTAATGTCCTACCAGCATCTTGTAGGACCAGTTGGCACTAGGGCCTCTTTAAGCCACGAAAATCCTCACCGTACCCTAGCAGAACTCTATAACTGCAGCACGGCGTTTCAATGCACAAGTACCCTTGCAATGAGAGTTCAGTTTCTGGTACTGTAAGACTGAAGAAAATTTAAATTTATGTCTCATCTTTTTTCCTCTTCCTCATCTTTGTACCTCTCCCTTAAATTCACACATACACGTGCATGTCTTTGTGTCCTGCTTCCTCCACATTCCAGCTGCTCAGGTCATTTTTCCCACATGCAGCACGTTGAGGAAGGTGGTAGCAGCCACTTCTCCCCTAGTGAGTCAGCAGGAGACAGCTGGCAGCTCCCCAGAGAGCTTCAGTGCCTGAGAATAAGAGACCACATTTTTCATGACCATGGTGTGTTATGTGTTACATAGCTGCTGAAACGTAAGAAATTAAACAACACAGCAGTCACCTGTACACAATATTGTTTTGGGGAAATTACAGCTCAAGTGCAGTGGAAACTCTGACACTCCCCTATGGCAAATACTCTTGAAAAATGGAGAGAGTGAAAACAGTCCTTGAAAGCATTTAACAGCTTCAGACAGGCTCAGAGCATAATAGCTCTTTGATCTTGTGTATGATGGGAAGAGCACCACTGGGAGCTTAATGCCATCATTTTATGCAAATGTCATGGAGGGAGACTCCGCATAGTTAAATTGTTCCGTCTCAAATACAACATTTATGAAAGCCATCACTTCTTCCTTATCACCCAGGTGCATACAATTGATCATTATGTAATAGAAATGAAATCTAAAGGATACCTTTGAGTTTGGAGAACTAGAATATGCTTTGATGAGAGAACTGCCTGAGCTATTTATAAGCCTGTTTGCAAAAAGCTACAGTCGAGAAACACTGACTGTAACTAATAATGCAAACCGTACTGTATCGTAAACAAAGCCCCATATAAACAGGCAACTGAAAATGTACAAAGACAAAAACTAGTCATTTTAACAAAAAGAAAAATCTGGAATAACATTTCCATTTTCTTTG